>Ga0255338_1000816_pt1 | contig 77041 bp, 73 predicted proteins | sample MeOH1_35cm_T4_19_FD_203715 | JGI IMG/M metagenome (GOLD analysis project Ga0255338, IMG submission 203715) | Sandy soil microbial communities from University of British Columbia, Vancouver, Canada - MeOH1_35cm_T4_195 | ecosystem: Engineered > Artificial ecosystem > Sand microcosm > Unclassified ... | reverse complement strand
TACATTCACTACTACAATCATGACCGCATCAAGCTCAAACTAAAAGGGCTGAGTCCCGTGCAATACAGGACTCAGCCCTTTCCGGCCTAGCCATCAACCGTCCAACTTCTGGGGGTCAGTTCACTCGGCCGGGCTTTTTTACATCGTCGTTCGCTGAAAAACCGCGATCAGAAGAACGCCTGCAGGCCGGTCTGGGCGCGGCCCAGGATCAGCGCGTGGATGTCGTGGGTGCCTTCGTAGGTGTTGACCACTTCGAGGTTGACCACATGGCGGATCACGCCGAATTCGTCCGAGATGCCGTTGCCGCCGAGCATGTCGCGGGCCACGCGGGCGATATCGAGCGACTTGCCGCACGAATTCCGCTTCATGATCGACGTGATTTCCACGGCGGCCGTGCCTTCGTCCTTCATGCGGCCCAGACGCAGGCAGCCTTGCAGGCCGAGCGTGATCTCGGTCTGCATGTCGGCCAGCTTCTTCTGCACCAGCTGCGTGGCGGCCAGCGGGCGGCCGAACTGCTTGCGGTCCAGCGTGTACTGGCGGGCGGTATGCCAGCAGAACTCGGCGGCGCCGAGCGCGCCCCAGGCAATGCCGTAGCGGGCCGAATTCAGGCAGGTGAACGGACCCTTGAGGCCGCTCACGCCCGGCATCAGGTTCTCTTCCGGCACGAAGACCTGGTCGAGCACGATCTCGCCCGTGATCGACGTGCGCAGGCCCACCTTGCCGTGGATGGCCGGCGCGGACAGGCCCTTCCAGCCTTTTTCGAGGATAAAGCCGCGGATGGCTTCCTTGCCGTCGTCGCCCACCAGCTTGGCCCAGACCACGAAGACATCGGCGATCGGCGAGTTGGTGATCCACATCTTGGCGCCGGACAGCTCGTAGCCGCCGTCCACCTTCTTGGCGCGGGTGACCATCGAGCCCGGGTCGGAGCCGTGGTTCGGCTCGGTCAGGCCGAAGCAGCCGATCCATTCGCCGGTGGCCAGCTTGGGCAGGTACTTCTGCTTCTGCGCTTCCGTGCCGAATTCATAGATCGGCACCATTACCAGCGACGACTGCACGCTCATCATCGAGCGGTAGCCGGAATCCACACGCTCCACTTCCCGGGCGATCAGGCCGTAGCTGACGTAGTTCAGGCCCGGGCCGCCGTACTGCTCGGGAATGGTCGGCCCCAGCAGGCCCAGCTCGCCCATCTCGCGGAAGATCTCGATGTCGGTCTTCTCGTTGCGGAAGGACTGGAGCACGCGCGGCATCAGCTTGTCCTGCGAGTACGCGGCGGCGGCGTCGCGCACCATGCGTTCTTCGTCGGTGAGTTGCTGATCCAGCAGCAGGGGGTCGATCCAGTTGAATTCGGCATTGGCAGCCATGGAGGTCTCCTTCTTTGGTGGCGCGCCGAGGGGCGGGGGCACCCTCGAACAAATGTAGTGAAGTTCCGCATTGCGGAACCTTGTTCCGATGAGCTAGTATAGCCGAACCGATCCGCAGCGCAACAGGGGGTGGACCCGATCCCGCCCTGCCGCACGCCAGGTGGATCATCCTTCTCATGGAGCCACGCCTTGGCCACTTCCTCATTGCCCGCCCCGGCGGCGAACGCCGATACCGAGCGCCCCGCGCGCGAAAGCGATCCGAACTTCGTGACGGCGCTGGCGCGCGGCCTGGAACTGCTGCGCTGTTTCCGCACCGGCGAAGCGATGCTCGGCAACCAGGATTTCGTGCGCCGCACGGGCTTTCCGAAGGCCACGGTGAGCCGGCTGGCGGGCACGCTGGTACAGCTTGGCTACCTGCGCTATGACGACAGCCTGGGCAAGTACGCGCTCGATGCGGGTGTGCTCGCGCTCGGTTTCTCGTATTTATCCGCCTCGGACGTGGTGTCACTGGCACGTCCGCACATGCTGGCGTTCGCGCAGGCGTATGGCGTGTCGGTGTCGCTCGGCAAGCGCGAGCGGATGGAGGTGATTTATCTCGAATCGATACGAAACGACGCCGGCGTGATGCTCGGCCTTGGCGTGGGGTCGCGGCTCTCGCTGATGTCGAGTTCGATGGGGCGTGCCTATCTGGCCGCGCTGCCGGCCGCGCGACGCGAGCGCGTGCTGGCCGAATTCGCGCTCGCCTACCCCGAGCAGTGGAAGCAGCAGGAGGCGCCGATGCGCGCCGCACTGGCCGAGGCCGAGCGCCTGGGCTACTCGGCCTCGTTCCGGGACTGGCATCCCGCCATCCACGCCTGCGCCGTGGCGTTTCGGCCGGTGGGGGAGAAGGACCTGCACATGATCAGCTGCAGCGCGTCGTACGGCACGGTGGCCGAGCAGGTATTCCACGAGACCCTGGCCCCGGCGCTGCAGGCGCTGGCCCTGCGGCTGTCCGACCCCGGCGCGCGCTGAGCGGCCCGCCGGTCTCCGCCATCAAAGGTCCGTGCGCAGCTTCCACAGTTCCGGGAACAGCACCACGTCGAGCATCTTGCGCAGGTAGCCGACGCCCTCGGTGCCGCCCGTGCCGCGCTTGAAGCCGATCACGCGCTCCACCGTGGTCACATGGCGGAAACGCCATTGCCGGAACGCATCCTCCAGGTCGACGAACTTCTCGCCCAGCTCGTAAAGCTCCCAGTATTTGGACGGATTGCGATACACCTCGAGCCACGCCGTCTCCACCGACGCGTTGTAGGTCGTCGGTTGGGTCCAGTCGCGGTCCACCACATCGGCGTCGATCTGGAACCCGCGCCGCGCCATCAGGCGGATCGCCTCGTCGTACATCGACGGCGTGTGCAGCGCGGCCTCCACCAGCGCCAGATGCTCGGGCCGGTGCGCGTGCGGGCGCAGCAGCGCCGCGTTCTTGTTGCCGAGGATGAACTCGATCTCGCGATACTGGTACGACTGGAACCCCGACGACGCGCCGAGATAAGGCCGCATCGCCGAATACTCGGGCGGCGTCATCGTCGCCAGCACGTTCCACGCCTGCACCAGCTGGTCCATGATGCGCGACACGCGCGCCAGCATCTTGAAGGCCGGGCGCAGTTCGTCGTTGCGCACGCCGTCGCGTGCGGCGCGCAGCTCGTGCAGCATCAGCTTCATCCACAGTTCCGTGGTCTGGTGCTGGACGATGAACAGCATTTCGTTATGGTCCGGCGAGCGCGGATGCTGGGCGCTCAGGATCTGGTCCAGGCCCAGGTAGTCGCCGTAGCTCATGTCCTGCGCGAAGTCCATCTGCGCGCCGTGCCACTTGTCGCCCTCCGCATCGCCGGTGTTGGCCGATGCGCCGTGTCCCATCGGACATCCCTTGAATTCGCTCATGGTGGGCTCCGCTCAGGTCACTGCCGTCCGCACGGCAAAGCGCGCATCGCGATAGGCGCCGCTGTCGAGTACGTCTCGCAGAATCTCCACGGCGTCCCACACTTCGGTGAAGCTCGTGTAGAGCGGCGTGAAGCCGAAACGGGCGATGCCGGGCTCGCGATAGTCGCCAATCACGCCACGTTCGATCAGTGCCGCGACCAGCGCGTAGCCGTCCGGATGGGCAAAGCTGACCTGGCTGCCGCGCCGGGCGTGCTCGCGCGGCGTGACCAGCGTCAGCGGATGTTCGGCGCAACGTGCCTCCACCAGCGCGATAAACGCATCCGTCAGCTTCAGGGACTTCGCGCGCAGCGCGGTCATGCTGGTCTGGGCGAAGATGTCCAGCCCGCATTCGACCATCGCCAGCGAGGTCACCGGCTGCGTCCCGCACAGGAAGCGGCCGATGCCCTCGGTGGGGCGGTACTGCGGGGACATCGCGAACGGCGCCTGATGGCCCCACCAGCCGGACAGCGGCTGCCAGAACGCATCGCGCAGCGCGGGCGCCACCCAGACGAAGGCCGGCGAGCCGGGGCCGCCGTTCAGGTACTTGTAGGTGCAGCCGATGGCGTAGTCGGCGCCGGCTGCGGTCAGGTTCACGGGCACCGCGCCGGCCGAGTGGGCGAGGTCCCACACCGTCAGCGCGCCGCGCGCATGGGCCAGCTCCGTCAGGCCGGCCATGTCGAGCATCTCGCCGGTCTTGTAGTTGACGTGCGTCAGCATCAGCACGGCGGTATCGGCGCCTACGGCGGCGTCGATCTCTTCCGGGCTGTCCACCAGGCGCACCGAATAGCCTTGCTGGAGCAGGTCGGCCAGGCCCTGGGCGATATAAAGGTCGGTCGGGAAATTGCTGGCCTCGGAGACGATCACGCGGCGCGCCGGGTCGCGCTGCTGCTGCACGCGCAGCGCGGCGGCGAGCACCTTGAACAGGTTGATCGATGTCGTGTCGGTGACCACCACTTCGTCATGGCCGGCGCCGATCAGCGGGGCCAGCCGGTTGCCCAGCCGGCGCGGCAGATCGAACCAGCCCGCCGAATTCCAGCTGCGGATCAGGCCCTCGCCCCATTCGGCGGACACCACTTCGGCGGCGCGCGCGGCGGCGGCACGGGGGCGGGCGCCGAGCGAGTTGCCATCGAGATAGATCACGCCGGCAGGCAGCGCAAACTGCTCGCGCAGGCCGCGCAGCGGGTCGTCACGGTCGAGCGCGACGCAATATTCACGGGTCAAATTCATGGGCTGGAAATCAGACGATTCTGAAAAAGGTCAGGCGAGGGCGCGCAGGATGGCGCGTACCGGGCTGGCATCGAGCGTGGCAAGGCGTAGTGGCAGGGCGATCAGTTCGTAATCGCCCGCCGGTACGTCGTCCAGCACGATGCCTTCGAGAATGGCAAGCCGGTGGTCGCGCACGGCGTGGTGCGCGTCCATCGTCTTCGAGTCCTGGGGGTCTAGCGAAGGGGTGTCGATGCCGACCAGCTTCACGCCGTGGCGCGCCAGCAGCGCGATGGTCTCGGCGGCCACCGCGCAGAAGCCTGCATCCCACGTGCCCTGCGGCGCCGTGGCGTAGGTACGCAGCAGCACGCGCGGCGGCGTGCCGGCCAGCGCGGCCTCCACGTGGCGCGGCAACACGTGCGGGCCGGCGCCGATGCAGTCGATCACGCGGCACGGGCCGAGGTAGGCATCGAGCGGTACCGCGCCAATCGGCGCGCCATCCGCCACATAGTGGAGCGGGGCATCCGCATGGGCGCCCGTATGGGGTGACATCGTCATCCGGCCGACATTGACCGGACACTGGCCATCCATGACCCAGGCCGGGTCGTGCTGGAACGGGGTGTCACCGGGCCACACCGGCGTGGTCGGTGAGACGGGCGGGGTGATGTCCCAAATACGGCGGGCATCGTGAAAATCGGGGGCGTGGGGCATGGGGGCGGCAGGGATCGTGAAGATCGTCGCGTCGATGACCGCATCATAGTCAAAAGCGCCCAGAAGAGGCTTGCGAAATGCCCCGTCCTGATGGGCATGTTTCGCATAGAATTGTGCTGATAGATCAAATATTCGCAGATTCTGCGACAAACACGGATATGACCCTCGATCCCATCGATTTGCGCATCCTTACCTGCCTGCAGGAGAACGGCCGCATCAGCAATCAGGATCTCGCCGATAGAGTGGCGTTATCGCCCTCCGCTTGCCTGCGGCGCGTGCGCTTGCTGGAGGAGCAGGGGGTGATTGGCGGCTACCGCGCGTGGTTCGATGCCGAGCGGCTGGGGCTGGAGATCGAGGCGATCGTGCAGGTGTCGATGCGCCACGACCTCGAAGGCTGGCACGACACCTTCAACGCCGCCGTGCAGGCGTGGCCGGAAGTGCTGACCGCCTATGTGATTACCGGCGACAGCAACTACATCCTGCGCGTGCAGGCGCGCAACCTGAAACACTACTCGGATTTCATCGTCAACCGGCTTTACCGCACGCCGGGGGTGATGGATATCCGCTCGAACATCGTGCTCCAGCGGATCAAGACCGATGGCTCGCCGCTGTCGGCGCTGCATGCCGACCAGGGCGGGAAAGCATAGGGAGGGGAGAGGGCAGGCTTAGCGGTCCAGCGGGGAGACGGTGGAGAACTGGCCACCCTGGAACACCAGCGGCTGGCCGCCGCAGTCCTGCAAGCCGCAGCGCTCCACTTCACCGACGAAGATCACGTGGTCGCCTTCGTCGTAGCGGCTGCGGTTATGGCATTCGAACCAGGCCAGCGCGTTGGCGAGGATCGGCAGGCCGGTCTCGGAGAGGCGGTAGTCCACGCCCGCGAAGCGGTCGCCCTTGAGCGAGGCGAAGCGCTGGCACAGGTCCATTTGCGACGCACAGAGCACATTGATGATGTAGTGCGTGCCATCGCGGAACATCGGCAGGCTGTTGGCGCGGTTGGCCATGCTCCAGAGCACCAGCGGCGGGTCCAGCGAGACCGAGTTGAACGAGCTGGCCGTGATGCCGACGAACGGGGCACCGTTGGCGTAGGGATGCCCCGCCGCGCGCGTGGTGATGACGGTCACGCCCGTGGCGAACTGCGACAGCGTCCGCTTGAAATGCTGCGTATCGAAGTCGGGCGAGGCGGCCTTGCGGCCCGTGATGGGGTCGTCGTCCTCGGCAGGCATGCCCATGTCGCGGGCTCCACACAAATCCATGATTTTCATTGCATCGTCAGCCGGTACGCCTTGTACGGATGTCACCTTGCGCCGCACGCGCGGGCGCGTCGGTGGGATTTCGTACAAAACGGGCCGGAATCGCGGCGCCGGAAGCCCGGCGCCGATCGTCCCACGATTGTAGCGGAGTCCGGACATTTGCCCTGACGGTAGGGTCTTTCGCGCCGGCTGGCCCGGGGCCCGCGTTCAGAGCCGGTCCGCGATGGCCTCGGCCAGCCGCGCGATGCTCAGCGGCGCGCAGCCCTCGGCGTTGTTGCTGACGATCACGTAGGCCGGTTGGCCGGTGCGCAGCGTGCGCGCCACCACGTCGGCGATGGCGTCGCGCGTCTCCGGGTCGGGCTCGACGATCTTGTCGAACGGGCCGTAGGCTTTCTCGGCCATCGCATAGGAGCGGCCCTCGCGCAGCATCCAGCGCAGCACCAGCGGGCCGGGCGCGCCGTCGTCCATCAGCGCCTGCGCCGCGGCCTGGCGGGCCACGGGCGGCAGGCGGTCGCGCGCGGCCAGGCAGAAGCGCACGCCACGGTCCCGCAGCAGGCGGATGTAGCGCGGCGTGAGCAGGGCCGGGTCGCGGATTTCCACCGCGTAGCAGGCGTGCGGCGTCAGCGTGGGGTCCAGCGGCGGGAGCGCGGCCAGGAAGGCGTCCAGCCGGGCGAGGAAGGCCGGGCCGTCGTCGCCCACACCCGCCAGCGGCGACAGCTGGAACAGCAGCGGTCCGCAATGCAGGCCGAGCCCGCCCGTGGCCGGCACGATGCAGTCCCGGATCGCGATCTCGGGGTTCAGGAACGCCGCGTTCGGCAGCCGCCCGGCGCCATCGGGTCCGCGCAGCCATGCATCGCAGACACTGGCCGGCGCCTTGACGAGGAAGCGGAAGCCCTCGGGTACCTGTGCCGCATACTGCATATAGTCGGTCAGCGGAATCGGCCCGTAGAAACCCCGGTCGATCCCCGCCGCGCGCAGCAACGGATGCTGGCCGCAGGCGCGCAGCCCCTTGCGCGAGAGCAGGCTCTCGGTGTACTGGCCATCGTAGACCAGCCCGTGCCAGCCCGGATACGACCACGACGAGGTGCCGAAATGGAGGTTGGGCGGCAGCCGCTGGCCGAGCGCCACCAGCGCGGCGTCGGGCGTCCACGGCGCGACGACCTTGCCGGCGGGCTTTTTCCTGGAGGGCGCGCCAGCCGCAGGATCGGCGGCTGACGCGGTGTCGGAGGGGGCGGGGAGCGGCGCTGCGGGCGCATCGCCGCCAGCGCCGCCATCGCCATCATCGCCAAAGAGGTCAAGCGTATCGTTCAATCGATTCAGACGGTATTGCCGATCGTGGCGTCATAGATATAGCGTCGCGACCACGGCAGGGTGTCGGCCGGGCGGCGCGCCTTGTGGCACACCACCTGGTAGATCGACATCTGGTCGGTCGTGAACGCGTGGGCGGTACCGGCCAGGTAGATGCGCCAGATGCGGTATTTCTTCTCGCCGACCATCTTCCGGATCGTCTCGCCGTTGGCCTCGAAGTTGTTGGCCCAGTGGAACAGCGTCTGGGCGTAGTGCCGGCGCAGCAGTTCCACGTCGAAGCCTTCGAGCCCGCCCTGCTGCAGGGTCTGCAGCACCATGCCGATGTGCGGCAGCTCGCCCTGCGGGAACACGTAGCGGTCCATGAAGCCCGAGCCGTCCATCGGCACCTCGCCGCTCTGCGGGTCGGTGGAGGTGATGCCGTGGTTCATGGCCACGCCGTCGTCCGTCAGCAGGTCGCGAATCCGGCCGAAATAGGCCGGCAGGTTGGCCTTGCCCACGTGCTCGAACATGCCGACGCTGGTAATGCGGTCGAACTGGCCGGCGGTATCGCGGTAGTCCTGGAGGCGGATCTCGATGCGGTCCGTCAGCCCGGCGGCGCGCACGCGCTCCGTGGCGAGGTCGAACTGGTTCTGCGAGAGCGTGATGCCCACGCAGCGCGCGCCGAACTTCTGCGCGGCGCGCAGCACCAGCGCACCCCAGCCGCAGCCGATGTCGAGCAGCGTGTGGCCCGGCTGGAGCCGGATCTTGGTCAGGATGTGGTCGATCTTCTTCAACTGTGCGGTGGCGAGGTCTTCATTGCCGTGCTCGAAGTACGCGCACGAGTAGACCATGTTCGGATCGAGCCAGAGCCGGTAGAAGTCGTTCGAGACGTCGTAGTGATACTGGATCGACGCCTGGTCTTCCTGCTTGGTATGGGTGAAGTGCTGGGCCACGCGGGCGAGGGCGCCGCCGGCACTGCGCGCGGCTGCGGCGGAGAAGCCGAAGGCGACGTTGATGATGTCGGCCAGGCGGCCTTCGAGGTCGATCTTCTCCTGGACATACGCCTCGCCGAGGTTGTCCAGGCTGGGTACCAGCAGCAGCGGCAGGGCGGTGGCCTCGCGTACCGTCAGGGTGACGTCGGGCTTCTCGAAATGGCCGAGCGGGTACTCCTTGCCATTCCAGAGCCGGAGCTTCACCGGCAGGTTGGCGTGCTCGCGCACGTCGGCGATCCAGCTGTCGAGCTGCTTGTCCAGGGCTTGTTTGAAAAACATGCGGCTTCCTCCCGAATTGGTTGCGGCACACCTCTCGTACGACCCTAAAACTTTACGCCAAAACTTTGAATTGTGCAGTGCGGGTCCCCGGACTCCGCCTGCTGCCACGTACTTGTCTGAACAGGCAGACAAGTACGTGGCGCGGGGCCTCAGGGCGACAGTCAGGGCGACAGCCGCACGATATCCCAGCTGCCATCATCCTGTTTGCGATAGCCGATGCGGTCGTGCAGGCGGGACGGGCGGCCCTGCCAGAATTCGATCCAGGTGGGCGCCACGCGATAGCCGCCCCAGTGCGCGGGGCGCGGCGGGTTCTCGCCAAACTTGCTGCGGAAGTCGGCCTCGCGGGCCTCGAGGACGTCGCGGCCGGGCACCTCGCGGCTTTGCTCGGACGCCCATGCGCCCAGCCGGGAGCCGAGCGGGCGCGAGGCGTAGTACGCATCGCTCTCGGCCTCATCCACCTTCTCCACGATGCCTTCCACGCGCACCTGCCGCTCGAGCTGCACCCAGTGGAACAGCAGCGCCGCGCGCGGGTTGGCCTGGAGGTCGAGCCCCTTGCGGCTCTCGTAGTTGGTGAAGAACGTGAAGCCGTTGGCGTCCATGCCCTTCAACAGCACGATGCGGGCCGATGGCTGGCCATTGGCGGCCACTGTGGCCAGCGTCATCGCATTCGGCTCGGGCAGCTTGGCCTGGAGCGCCTCGTCGAACCAGGTCTGGAACTGGCGGATCGGGTCGGCGGCCACGTCGGATTCGGAAAGCGCGCTCAGCATGTAGTTGCGGCGCAGGTCGGCTAGTTGGGTCATGTCGCGATCACGAAGATAGATGCACTTCGAGTATAGCGAATGCGCCGCGCAGCGCATTTGCGGTGCCGCAAACTGCCGCGCCCGTTTTAAGTTTTATTCGATTTCCGCCACCCGGGGCTTGCGGGACTGGTTGCGGGAGTAGTAACCCGCCATGCCCATCGCGCCGGCCATCGAGAGGAAGATCGGCAACATGCCGAGCGCCGTGCCGACCACGCCGAAGGTCAGCGGCCACACCACCTGGCTCGTGTTGAGCACGGCCGAGCGCAGCCCGAGCGCCTCCCCGGCGCGGCCCGAGGGCGAGGCGGTATGGAGGATGTTCATCACATTGGGCTGCGCGCTGCCGAGCGCGAGGCCAAGCACGAAGGCCAGCCCGCACATCAGCCAGAATTCGGCGACGAACGGGTAGACGAGGTAGGCCATGGCGCCCACCATCAGCGCGCACCGAATGATCTTCCATTCAGACAGATGGCGCGACACCAGCGGCATGGCGATGCGGATGGCCAGCGTGGCGATGGCGAACGCGCCGAGCACCCAGCCGATGGACGACGGCGACAGGCCGATGCGCGAACCCTGGATCGGGATCAGGAACGCGTGCAGGTCCCAGGCGGCCGAGAGCACTGCGCTGGCGATGAACACCGCGCGCAGTTCGGGATGCTGGAGCAGGTCCAGCGTGGAGCGGCGGCTGCCGTCTTCCACCGCGATCCGGCCGGCGTTGCCGCCCGTGGCCGGCAGGCGCGGCCGCACGTACTGGAGCCCGGCCTGGCCGAGCAGCGCCACCGCCACCAGCACGCAGAACGCGGGCCGGAAGCCCGCGTGTTCGATCACATAGCCCATCACCACCGGGCCGAGGGTGCCGGACACCGACAGCCCGAGCGCGTGGTAGGTGTAGTTGCGCAGCCGCTTGTCGGGCGTGGAGACCTGCCCGATCAGCAGCTGCATGGCCACCTGGACCAGCATGAAGCCAACCCCGATCAGCGCGCACGCCGCATAGAGCGCGCCGATGTCCGGCCAGATCGCCGGCAGCAGCGTGCCGGCCACCACCATCAGCGAGCCCGCCGTCATCGGCAGGCGCGGGCCGATCTCGTCGATGCGGCGCCCGGCGCGGATCGCCAGGAACATCGGCAGCAACGCATAGAGCGCCATCAGCAGGCCGAGCGTGACCGTGGAGGCCTTGAGCGAAATCGCAAACAGGGAAACGACGACGCGACTGGCGTTGAACGCCACGTGGTTGCACACCGTCAGGGCGATCAGCCAGCTGATCGGCGGAACGGCGGCGTGAGGCAACGTCATGGGACGGGGGCAGGTAGGGGGTGCTGCGTGGATCGCGCCGCCGGCAAGGTCTCCGTCCGGGTCGAAAAGTGCGCGAAAAAAATAAGTGCGGCCGTAGCCGCACCTCACAAGGGCGCCGTCACCGGACTGGAACCGGCAGCGACGACCGATGCATGCCATTCTGTTTAGTGCTTTGCTTGTAAATGGCCGTTTAATTATGCGGCCGTCCCGGGGCCGGACACAACGCCTGCGTGGGGGGAAGTGCAAATCCGCAACACCTGGCGTGAATCGACACGGATCGGATGTTGCGGATTTCGTCGAATGACGATGCGAGGCTGCCTGGCGACCCGTCTAGCCGCCCTGATACAGCTGCGCGTCGTTGGCCGGCTGCATCGGCTTCTGCTGGACCGATGGCGTGGGCTTGCGCGGCTCGGTGGGGGCCGGGCCCGGCTGGCCCTGGGCGGCGGCCGACTTCGATGGCGACTCGGGAATTGCCGGGCCGGCGGCCTGCTTGCCGGCGCGGCCGGTGGCCGGGTCCTGATAGGTCTTGCCCGGCGGTGGGGCGGTCGGGCGCTTCTTCAGCTCGGCCAGCAGGCGGGCGCACTGGCTTTCGTCGCCGCCCGGCGAGATGTCCAGCAGCGGCACCACCAGCGCCACCGGCGCGGTCAGCGCCAGCGCCAGCGCGCCGCCCGCCCGCAGGGCCAGCACGGCGATGTTCGGGCTGACCGATGGGTTCTTGAACGTGCCGCCCACATACAGCGGCGACCGCAGCGAGATGATCCGCAGGCCCTTGGAGTCCGGGTGGATGGTCAGCGCCAGCCGCTCCTCGCCGAAATCGATCGCGCCGTCGGTGGTGATCACGGCGTCCTGGGTGTCGAGTACAAAGGTGCGGGCGCGGGCGATGCCGTCCTTGACCGCGAAGTCGCTCACGCCGCAGTTGATCTGCACGGGTTTGTCGCCAAACAGCTTGGAGACCACCACGCTGCCCACGTTCAGGCCGATGGCCTCCAGAATGAACTTGCTGACCGTGCCGTTCTCCACCAGCAGCTTGGCCTCGCCGTTCGACGAGCCCATCAGCGCGGCCACGGAATTGCCGGTGCCGGACAGCTTGGCGCTGCCATTCACCTCACCGATGCTGGCGCGCATCGAGTCAGCCTTCGGGAACAACTGCTTGAGCTTCAGGTGGCGCGCGGTCATATCGACCATGGCGCCCATCGGCTCGCGCTTGCCGTCCAGCCGGATCGTGGAGACGAGGTTGCCGCCGGCCACGCCGAAGTTGAGCGGGTCGAGCAGCAGCACGCCATCGGTCAGCTTCAGGTGAGTCTTCAGGTCGGTGATCGGCAGGTCTTCGTCGCGGACGATGCGCTTGCCGGTGAATTTGACGTCGGCGTCGATCTCGTCCCAGCGCTCGGTGCGGAACGGCGCCACCGGCAGCGCCTTGTTGGCCGGCTGCTTGACCGGGCTCTCGGAGGCCGCCTGCCCCGGCTTGGCATCGGCGCCGATCAGCGGCGCGAGGTCGGCGAACAGCAGTTGCCTGGACACCAGCTCGCCAGACAGCAGCGGGCGCGGCGAGCGTTGCGCGAAGGTGAGCGTGCCGCCCAGGTCGCTGCCGCCGACCTTGCCCGTGAAATCCCGATACGTATAGGACGACGCCCCTTTCTTGAGCGTGGCCACCAGCCGCCCGCGCGTTTCATACGGCGGGGTGGACGGCAGGACGATGCCGGTCAGCGCGTAGAGCTTGGCCATGTTGTCGCCGGACAGCATCAGGTTGACGTCCAGCGCGCCCAGATGGGCCGGGTTGGTCAGCGTGCCTTCGATTACTGCGCGGGTGGCGCCCACGCGGACATCGGCCTGCACGGGGTAGGGCGTGTTGACGTCGCGCAGGCTCAGCACCGTGCCGGCCTTGCCGCTGGCGTTGATGGTGGCCTGGTTGTAGTGCCCGACTGCCTTCCAGCGGATGCCGTAGCGGCTGTCCCTGGCGTCCTTGGTGTCCTTGGTGTCCTTGGTGTCCTTGGCCATCGGCGCGGAGGCGTCAACGGCGGACGCATCGGTCGGTGGCACCAGCGCGCCGTCCCGGGCCTTGTCGTAGAGCGCCTGGTCGCCCACGGTGTCCAGCGTGGCCTGCATGTCGATCTTCTCGGCTGCATCGGCCAGCGCCAGATTGCCGCGCTGCAGCACGACCTCGCCAATATCGAGTTCCCAGCTCGATTTGCCGGTCTTGGGCCCGGTATCGAAAGTCCAGTTGTTGCGCTTGTCCGCCAGCCGCTCGAGCCAGACGGCGGGGCTGTCCACCACGATGGTCGGCACGGCGATCTGGTGCGCCAGCAGCGGCAGCGGGCGCAGTATGAAGATGACCTCCCGCACGGTGGCCATGTTGGGGGCCTTCGCCCAGTCCGGGTTGCCCACGGTGATGTCCCGGGCCGACAGGCGCGGCCACGGCACCAGCGTGCGCCAGCCGGTCTCGCCCTGCGCGCGCTTCCAGGTGACCATCAGGTCGCCATTGATCGCGAACGGGCGGCCGATGGCCAGCGACACCTTGTCGTTGAGCCACGGCTTGAGACGATTCCAGTCGAAGGTCAGGATGACGATGACGAGGATCGCAATCAGGGCGAGCGGGGTGAACACGCTCCAAAGAATGATCTTGTGTCGGCGCGAGGCGGGCATGAGGGCGGACTCCTGTTGGCGGACTCCTGTTGGCGCGCAGGGCCGGGCCGGGGTGGGTAAGCCCGCCCGGCCTGCCATGCGGCGGATCAACCACTGCACAATCAATTTTAGGGGAGGGCGCCGCGCCGGCTTGTCGGCCTTGCGCTGACATTGCGGTCGCCGGAGCGCCGATTTTTGGCGCCAGCCAGGTCTGCCGGGGTGACATAAAATAGCGAAATTCGTGATTTATCCAGCTTTCCCCGCTTATCCCCCCATGACCATTGCCGCACTACCCGGGCTGCCCGGCCTGCCCGAGCCCCTGACCCACGAGACCCCCGAGGACGACGACTACCACCGCCGTTTCGGCGGCGTGGCGCGGCTGTACGGGGCGGCAGGCATGGCCCGGCTGGAGGCGGCCAGCGTCTGCGTGATCGGCATTGGCGGCGTGGGCAGCTGGGCGGCCGAGGCGCTGGCACGCAACGCCGTGGGCCGCATTACGCTGATCGACCTCGACCATATCGCGCCATCGAACACCAACCGCCAGATCCATGCGCTCGGCGACGCCTATGGCCGCGCCAAGGTGGAGGCGATGGGCGAGCGCATCGTGGCGATCAACCCGCGCTGCCGCGTCTCGCAGATCGACGATTTCGTGACCGAGGACAACGTGGCCGACCTGCTGAGCGGCTTCGACTACGTGATCGACGCCATCGACGCCGCGAAGATCAAGACCGCGATCCTCGGCTGGACGCGGGGGTCCGGGCGCGGCGCGCGCATCCTCACGTGCGGTGGGGCAGGTGGGCAACTGGATCCCACGCGGGTGCGGCTCGAGGATCTTTCCCGGACGGTGCAGGACCCGCTGCTGGCCAAGGTGCGCGGCAACCTGCGCCGCCAGTTTGGCTTTCCGCGCAACCCGAAGCGGAAGTTCAACATCCTGGCCGTGTATTCCGACGAACCGGTGCGCTATCCGGAGCCCGAACAGCAGGCCTGCGAGATCGACGAGGCCCCGCCCGCGCCGCGCGAGGCCCCGCAAGGGCTGGCTTGCGCCGGGTATGGCTCGTCGGTGGCGGTGACGGCGGTGTTTGGCTTCGTGGCGGCGTCGGCCGTAATCGGCGCCATTGTGGCCGGCAATGACGCCCGGGCGGGGTCCGAAGACGCGGCTGAGGAAGACTGAGGACTGGGGACTGGGCGCTAGCTCGCCAGGGTGCGCAGCAGGCGGTCCAGCGCGGCGGCGTCCGGGGCCAGGTTGTCGAAGAAGATCAGTTCGGGATACTCGGCCGGGTCCGGCATGAAGCGGCGTGTCCGATACGCCTCCCAGTGCGTGAGCTTGTAGGCATCGTTGGGATTGCCGCGCCGGACAATGCGCGCGTGGGCCTCGTCCTCGGGCAGGTGCACCCATACCACCTGCGTGCGCGTGCCAGCCGGCATGTGCAGCCACGCCGGGTCGGTCAATTGGTGGGCGCGCACCTCGCGCGAGAGCGGCCCCACCACCAGCACGCTGATGCCGAGCATCAGGTTCTCGCGCGCGGTGTCCAGCAGGCCCTGGTATTCGGGGTCGCGCAGGTTGTCCAGGTAGGCCGGGCTGTCGCGGTCGTTCGGGTCGCCGGTGATGGCGGCCATCGCCGCCGCGCTGTAGCGCCCATAGAGCGTGTCCTTGTCGAGCAGGCAGAACGGCTCGCCGGTGGCCTGCATCAACGGGCCGATCAGCTTGTGGGACAGCGTGGTCTTGCCGGTGCCGGCGTGGCCGCAGAAGAAGATCAGTCTTGGCATGGCGGGAAGGGGCGCGTCGGCCACAGCAGGGTTGCGAACGGCAAGGATACCCCGCATCGGAGCGATCACGACGCGTGGCCTTGCGGAAAATCAGATCGGCGGGGCCGGAAATCGGTATCCTTGCCGCGTTACCGACCCTGCTCCTTGCCCACCACATGTCCGCCGCCGCACTCGATACGCACGATCCCTATCAAGGACTGTCGTCCGAGGGCCTGCCCGAAGCGCTACGCCTCGGGGAGCCCGTGACCGACGCCACCCACGCCGAATTCCTCCAACTGCTCGATGCGGCCGCCCGCGCCGACGATGCCGGCTTCCTGGCCGCCTATGACGCGTGGATCGACCACACGCGGCATCACTTCGCGCAGGAGGAACAGTGGATGGAGGCGATGGGCTTCGGCCCGCGCCATTGCCATGCGGGCGAGCACCAGCAGGTGCTCGCCGTTGCGCAGGCCGTGCGCGACAAGGTGGCGGAGGAGGGGGTGGTGAGCCTGGGGCGGCGGCTCGTGGGCGAACTGTCGGGCTGGTTCGACCATCACGTGAAGTCGATGGACACCATGATGGTCGAACACATGCAGGCCAACGGCTTCACGCTGGTGGAAGGCCCCCAGGGCTGAAGCCGGGGGGCCTTAGTTCACCACTCAGTTCAGCGCTGCGCTGAGCTGGCGGCGCCAGCGCGAGACCACGTCGGGCCGCCCGGCGAGCAGGTCGAACACCGACAGCATGGTCTTGCGTCCGATATCTTCCTCGAAGCCGCGGTCGCGGCGCACGATTTCCAGCAATTGTTCCAGGGCGGGCTCGTACTCGCGGCGCGCGATCAGCGCGTTCGCCAGGTCGAGCTTCGCGCCCAGGTCGGCCGGATTGGCCTGCACGCGGGCGATCAGCGCGGCGGCGTCGGGCAGGTCGTCCACGTTGCGTAGCGCTTCCAGCTGGGTCTGCACGGCGGCATAGCCTTCCTCCTGCGGGGCGCGCGGCGATAGCCGGGCGAACTCGGCCTCGGCGGCCTCGACCTCGTTGTGATCGAGCAGGAAGCTGGTGTAGGCCAGCCGCGCGTCATCGGCGCCCGGATCGAAGGCCAGCGCGGCCTGGAAGGCGGCGCGCGCGCCCTCGGCATCGCCGGCGGCCACCAGTTCGCGGGCCTCGTGCAGCGCCTGCTCGCCCGGGTTCGGGGTCAGGCGGTCCAGGAATTCACGCAGGCCCGACTCCGGCAGTACGCCGACGAACTGGTCCACGGCCTGCCCATCGGCAATCGCCACCACATGGGGAATGCTGCGCACGCCGAAATGCGCGGCCAGCTCCTGGTTCTCGTCCACATTGACCTTGGCGAGCTTCCACTTGCCGCCGGATTCGGCTTCGAGCTTTTCCAGCATCGGTCCCAGCGTGCGGCATGGGCCACACCAGGGCGCCCAGAAATCGACCAGCACGGGCACCTGCCGCGACATCTCGATCACGTCGGCTTCGAAATTCTGCAGGGTGACGTCGCTCATGTTCTGCCTTTCGGAATGATGGGGGCCGGCATGCGGCCGGATCTCCCTATTGTGAGGGCGAAGCCGCGGAAAGCAACCTTTGGCCGACCCCGACCGGGAAAACCTCCGCTTGAAAATAGAACGGTCGTTCAGTTATATTGGCCCTCTGTTGACGAAACCAAAAAGCCGGTCGCAAAGACCCAGGAGACAAGATGACCACCACGCCCGCGCGTCCGCATTTCCAGTTCTGGCCGAAGCGGCTGCCCACGCAGATCGTGCTGCCCGAGACCTCGCTCTGGTTCAACCTCGAAGTCTCCGCGCGCCGCTACGCCGAGAAGCCGGCGATCCGCTACTTCGGCAATGCCATCACGTTCCGCGCGCTGGAGGCGCAGGCCACGGCGCTGGCGGGCTGGCTCCAGCAGAAGGCCGGCGTGAAGAAGGGCGACCGCGTGCTGCTGTACATGCAGAACTGCCCGCAGTTCATCGTCAGCTACTACGCGATCCTGCGTGCGGACGCGGTGGTGGTACCCGTCAACCCGATGAACCGGGCCGAGGAGTTCAAGCACTACGTGACCGATGGCCAGGCGCGCGTGGCGATCTGCACGGCTGACCTTGCCGCCGGCGTGGCCCAGGCCAACGCCGAACTGCCGGCCGACCAGCAGCTCCAGCACGTGCTGGCCACCCAGTACGCGGACGCGCTGCCGGCTTCCTACGAACACCCCGAAGACGCGCCGCCCGCGTGGATCACCGCCGAGCATCCGCTGCCGGCGGGCGCCACGCCGTGGGCCGAGGCGCTCGGCGCCGGCCTGCAGCCTGGCCCGCACACGGCCGGCCCGGACGACATGGCCGTGATGCCCTACACCTCGGGCACCACGGGCTTCCCCAAGGGCTGCATCCACACCCATCGCTCGGTCATGCACAACGTGATCGGCGGCGGCACGTGGTCGGGCAGCGGCGCGGAATCGGTGATCCTGTCGGTCCTGCCGCTGTTCCACGTCACCGGCATGCAGTACGGCATGAACGGGCCGATCTACAGCGGCGCCACCGTGGTCATGCTGCCGCGCTGGGACCGCGAGGTGGCCGGGCGCCTGATCTCGCGCTACCAGGTCACGCACTGGACCAACATCCCGACCATGGTGATCGACTTTCTGGGCAGCCCGAACCTGGCCAGTTTCGACCTGACCAGCCTGCGCTACATCGGCGGCGGCGGCGCGGCCATGCCGCAGGCCGTGGCCGAGCGGCTCAAGGAACAGTTCGGCCTCAGCTACCTGGAGGGCTATGGCCTCTCCGAGACCATGGCGCCGACGCACAGCAACCCGGCCGACCGCGCCAAGCTGCAATGCCTGGGCGTGCCGACCTTCAACACCGAGGCGCGCGTGATCGACCCCGTTACGCTGGCCGAGCTGCCGCCGAACGAAGTGGGCGAGATCATCGTACGCGGCCCGCAGGTCTTCAAGGGCTACTGGGGCAAGCCCGATGCCACGCGCGACGCATTCATCGAGTTCGAAGGCCGGACCTGGTTCCGCACCGGCGACCTGGGCCGCATGGACGACGACGGCTACTTCTTCATCACCGACCGCCTCAAGCGCATGATCAACGCGTCCGGCTTCAAGGTCTGGCCGGCCGAGGTGGAAAACCTGCTCTACAAGCATCCGGCCGTGCAGGAGGCGTGCATCATCGGCACGCGCGACGCCTATCGCGGCGAGACCGTGAAGGCCGTGGTGGTCCTGCGCACCGCCGCCAAGGGGCATACCACGCCGGAAGAGATCATCGAATGGGCGAAGGAGAACATGGCCGCGTACAAGTATCCGCGCGTGGTCGAGTTCGTCGATGCATTGCCGAAGTCCGGCACCGGCAAGGTGATGTGGCGCCAGTTGCAGGAGAGCGAGAACACGCGTACCGGCGCGTGACGTGCGCGGGCCTCAGTGCCCGCGGGCGCGCATCAGCATCCTGACCATGGTCTTGTAGCCGCGCTCGCGCGCATGGCGCGTGGGCGTCACGCCTTCGCGGTCGGCGAGGTTGGCGTCCGCGCCCGCATCCAGCAGCAGTTGCACCACTTCCTCGTAGCGTGCGCTGCCGTCGCCGAGCACCACGGCCTCGAGCAGCGCGGTCCAGCCGAGCTGGTTCACGTGGTCCACGCTGAGCCCGGCTTTCAGTAGCAGTTTCACGATTTCGACATTGCCGTGCTGGCTTGCGGCGATCAGCGCCGTGCCGTCGTAGCGGTCCGTGCTGCGCGGGTCGGCGCCGTGGGACAGCGCCAGCCGCACGATGTCGATCTGCCCCGTGGCGGCCGCCACCAGGAACGGGCTGTTCGACTCCCCATCCTTGCGATTCACATCGGCGCCGGCCAGGATCAGCGCCCGCGCCACCTCGTTGCGGCGGTTGTAGACCGAGGCCAGCAGCGCGCTGCGGCCGCGTTCGTCCACGGCCTGCATCGACGCCCCGGCAGCGAGTAGCCGATTGACGAGTTCCGCGTCGCCAATGCTGGCGGCGGTGATCAGGTTGCGGTCCAGCGCGGCCATGCCATCGCTGCGCGGTGGCAGGGTGGGCGGATCGACCGGACGCGCACGCGGCCCCTGCGCGAGGGTGGGGCCGTTGCCGATGCCAGTCAGGGTGCGCGCCAGCGTCTGGCCGCCCTGGCCGGCGAGCAGGCCGCCGGCCATCAACAACCCCAACAGCCCGAGCATTTCGGCGATGGCCTGGCGGCGGGGGCGGGTCTGGGAGCGCGTCATGTGGGGGGTGTCGAAGGCGCTGGGGTGGCTCAGACGGTTTCGTGCGGCGCGTTGGCGGCGGCGATGCCGTCCGTGCCGTCGGCCTGCATGACGGGCGGCCGGTGGCGGTGCGGATCGTCGCCGGCCGGGTGCATGGCATCGGCACCGTCACTGTCCTGGAGCAGGCGCCAGAGGCGGCCCAGGTAGGGGTCGTCCACCCCGTTGGTGGCCAGGCCCAGCAACGTCTGCTGGAGATATTCGCGGGCCGGGCCGTACAGGCCGCAGGCGTGGCGCAGACAGTCCACCACGCGGGTGTCGGGCAGCCGCCCCGCGTAGGCCGGATGTTCGCGGTTCATCACAAAAGCCAGCGCGCGGGCTTCCGGTGCGTCCGGGGTATTGTCGAGCTTCACGCGCAGCCAGCGCGGGTGATAGGCGCCGGTCAGCATCTCGCGGCGCCAGAGCACGCGGAATTCCTGCTCGATCACATGGGCCGGGATGCGGAACACCATGCCCGTGCAGCAGCCGCCCCGGTCCAGGCCGAGCACGAGCCCGGGGTTGTCCCAGGTGCCACGATTGATACGGGAATAGAGGTAGAAGCCGCGATGGTAGCCGTGCACGGTGGCCAGGCGCCGGTCCGTATGGACCACCATCGGGTTCCAGATCAGCGAGCCGTAGCCGAACAGCCAGACATCGCCCTGCAGGGCATCGCCATCAGGCCGGGCGGCCAGCGCGGCATGGAGCGATTGCTCGATATCGGCCTCAGGCAGCAGCGAGGACGCGACCGGTGTGCTGCACAGCGATGCGCGCAGCCTGTCCGCTTCGAGGTCCTGTCTGGTGATGGCCATGGATGGAAGGATAATCCAAAGCGTATTGATCCGTCGCAAGGAAGCCACATGCGGCGAGCGGGGTGTGTGTCACAGGCAACGGTTTGCAATGCGCCCGCCGGGCCGGCAAGTCTCTACAATGGGGGCCTGACTTCTTGGAGAACCGGTCATGGCGCGTACGCTTACCGTGGTGTTCGGCAGTGGCAAGGAATTCGATTTCACGCTTGGCGATGCCGAGCTGGCGGCCGTGACCGAGGAGGCCGCATGGCGCTGGTTCGACCGCGAATATGCCGAACTGGACTGCCAGGCCTCGAGCCCGGTGGGCAAGGTGCTCGTCATCGACAAGATCCTGAACGTGGCCAAGTTCTCGGGCGAGAACCGCTTCAGCGGCAATGCGGAGTGGGCGCAGGACTTCGCGCGGCATGCCGGCCGGCTGCTGGACCGCGACAAGGTGCGCGTGGACGTGGGCAACGCCGCGATCGGGTTCTGACGGGCTCTGAAGCCCCGGCTTTCAGATTCCACGATGTAAAAACGGACGCCGAGGCGTCCGTTTTCATTGGGTCAGGCCCGGCCGAAGCTCAGACCGACAGCAGTTCCACTTCGAACAGCAGCGTGGCGTTCGGGGGAATCACGCCACCGGCGCCGCGGGCACCGTAGCCCAGGTCGGCCGGAATCACCAGGCGGCGCGTGCCGCCCACCTTCATGCCCTGCACGCCTTCGTCCCAGCCACGAATCACGTGGCCGGCGCCCAGCGGGAACACGAACGGGTCGTTGCGGTCCTTGCTCGAATCGAACTTGCGGCCAGCCTGGCCGTTCTCGTACAGCCAGCCGGTGTAGTGCACGGTCACGTGCTGACCTGCCGTGGCTTCGTTGCCAGCGCCGACAACGGTGTCTTCGAATTGCAGGCCGGAGGGAGTGGTTTGCATCGCAATCTTCCTGTTTTTGGTTGATGAAGCGTTATCTGGGGCTCGGGCGGCCCGCCTCAGCCGGCGGCGCGCTGGAGCACGTCGAGCGTCAGCTGCACGTTGTGGTCGTCGTCGCTGACCCAGATCTCGGCGTCCTGGATGGTCACGGACAGGCGCATGGCGCGCTGCGCCATGCCGGCCAGTGCCTCCACGGCTTCCGAGGGCACATTGTAAATGGTCACGTTACGCAGCTTGCTGGCCTTGCCGGCCATGCCCTTCCACCATTCACGCGCGCTGGCGCTCTGATAGGTATAGACGGTGACGCGGTCCGCGCGGGACGAGGCGCGCCGCAGCCGGGCTTCGTCGGGCTGGCCGAGTTCCACCCAGTGGGCGATCTCGCCGGTCAGCGTCTTGTCCCAGAGGTCGGGTTCGTCGGGCTCGTCGAGGCCGCGCGTGAAGGTGAGGGACTCGGACGCCTCGCAGGCGAAGGCCAGCAGGCGCACCATCATCCGCGCGTCGTTTTCAGACGGATGCTGGGCGATGGTCAGCGTATGGCTGCCGTAGTAGGGCCGATCCATGTCCGATACGGACAGTTCGGCCTTGAAGATGGTGGACTTGAGCGCCATGGAATCACGGGAAATGCGGGCTCGCGCCGGCCACGGGATGCCATCCGGCACGGCGCGCGAAGGCCGCATCATACGTGATCCGCGTGGGCAGGCGATGGAAAACCATCGCCCGACGGTGCGTTGGCGCGCGCAGCCCGGGCGGGCGCTCGCTCAGGACTTGCGCTTGTGGCTGACCCAGAAGCGCAGCACCGCCGACACCAGCACCAGCGCCAGGAATGCGGCGGCCGCCACCAGCGCGAGGCCGGCGTTGCTGTTGATCTGGCCTTCGAGCGCCACGCTGACCAGCAGCGTGCCGACCATGACGGCCAGCAGCGGCAGCAGCAGGGCGCCACGGCCATAGGTCTGGTAGGCCCAGAGCGGGAATTTGCGGACGGTTTGGGCAGGGATGCTGCAGGCCAGGCAGGCGCCGGCTGCGGCCAGGGACGCCGCAACGACGTCTCCGACGTGAATAGTGATCATCTCGACTCGCGAATCGCCGGGTACGCTGTGGGCGGAACGCGGCAGGGATGGGATGGCAAGGCGCTGATTTTACTGAAATTTTTCCCGGCAAAGGTGACGCAGGGTCGTCATCGGGACCGATATCGGAGATCGATTTCCCCTATTCAGGATGGCGGCGCGCTGCCGTCCGCCCCGGGGCTACTGCGCGGGCGTCGCTTCGACCGAAATGTGCAGCGTCACGGTATCGCCGACGTCGGGCAGGAACCGTGTCATGCCGAAGGCGCTTCTGGGCAGGCTGGCGTGGAAATCGCCGCCGCAGACGTCCCGGCCCACGCCGAACAGCACCACGCGCCCGCAACTGAAGCGGTCCGCCTCCAGCCGCAGGGGGTGGGTCACGCCCAGCAGCGACACCTGCCCCTCCACGGCCACGAGCTTGCCGCCTTCCACGACGAAACGGTTGCCCTGGAAACGCGCGACCGGAAAATTCTGGGAATCGAAGAATTGTGGCGAGCGCAGCACCCCGTCGAGGCTGCGATTGCCGGTATCGACCGAGTCGGTATCCACCGTGAAGTCGATCGATCCCACCCCGGTGGCCGGGTCATAGAGGATGCGGCCATCCAGCTTGTTGAAGCGGCCGCGCACCGTGGTGCGGTCGAAATGGCTGGCGCCGAAATAGACCGCGGTATGGGTGGGATCGACGTTGTAGTTCACGGGCGCCGCCCAGGTTGGGGCGCTGGCGCCCAGGAGGGCGGCGATCAGGAGACGGGGCAGCATGGCTAGTGGCTTCTAGTGGCTAGTGGCTAGTGGCTAGTGGCTAGTGGCTAGTGGACGAACACCGGCAGCAGGAACAGCCCGATCACGGTCAGGAAGCCGATGGTCCAGCACAGCGTGCGCAGCGTGGCCCGGTCGGTCAGGTAGCAGACCGTATAGAGGATGCGCGCGACGACGAACACCACCGCCAGTTCGTCGATGCGCGCCTGCGGGGCACTCAGGTGACTGGCAATCAACACGCCGGCCGCAAAGAACGGGAAAGCCTCGAAGTGGTTGCGGTGGGCGAGGTCGGCGCGCCGCGCCCGCCCACTTTGCTTCTCCAGCCAGCCGCGCGGGTCGTGGTTGTCGAAGCCGCTACGCCCACTCGCCTTGGCGATAGCCACCGTCAGCACGGGCAGCAACCCCGCCACCAGCACGCACCAGAACGCAATCGGCATATCAGTCCCCGGGGTTCTAAATCAGGCGGCCACCACCTTGATGCGCACGCCGGCCATGGTTACCACCTGCCCGGCGCGGATCTTGGCGGTCTTGCGCGACTCGGCCGCGCCGTCCACCGAGACCTCGCCGGCCGCCACCAGCGCCTTGCCGGCGCCGCCGCTGTCACAGACGCCGGCCAGCTTCAGCAGGTCGTTCAGGGCAATGAACTCGCCCTCGAGCGGAAATGTGATGGTTTGCGTCGTCATCGTCACTTGCCCCAGCTGTCCTTGAGGCCAACCGTGCGATTGAAGACGGGCTTGCCCGGCTGCGAATCGGTACGGTCCGCCACGAAGTAGCCGTGACGCTCGAACTGGAAGCGGTCTTCCGGCTTGGCGTCGCGCAGGCCCGGCTCCAGGTAGGCCTTGACCACCTTCTTGGAGTCGGGGTTCAGCGCATCGAGGAAGTTCTTGCCGCCCGCGTCGGGGTTCGGGTCGCTGAACAGCCGGTCGTACAGGCGCACCTCGGCCTCCACCGCATGCGGCGCGCTGACCCAGTGGATGTTGCCCTTGACCTTGACGCTGTCCGCGCCCGGCGTACCGCTCTTGGTTTCCGGCAGGTAGTTCGCGTGCACGGCCACCACGTTGCCGTCAGCGTCCTTGTCCACGCCCGTGCACTCGATCACGTAGCCGTAGCGCAGGCGCACCTTGTTGCCCGGGAACAGGCGGAAGTAGCCCTTGGGCGGCGTCTCGGTGAAGTCGTCGCGTTCGATCCACAGTTCGCGCGAGATCGGGAACACGCGGCGGCCCAGTTCGGGCTGCTTGGGGTGCACCGGCGCCGAGCACTCCTCGGTCTGGCCTTCCGGGTAGTTGTCCAGGATCAGCTTGACCGGGTCGAGCACGCCCACGCTGCGCGGCGCGCGTCCGTCCAGGTCGTCGCGCACGGCGCCTTCGAGCGTGCTCATGTCGATCCAGCTATCGGCCTTCGACACACCCACGCGGTCGCAGAACAGCTGGATCGATTCCGGCGTATAGCCGCGGCGGCGGATGCCGACGATGGTGGGCATGCGCGGGTCGTCCCAGCCGTCCACGCGGTTTTCGTCCACCAGCTGCTTGAGCTTGCGCTTGCTGGTGATGGCGTAGGTCAGGTTCAGGCGCGCGAATTCGTACTGGTGCGGCAGCGGGTCGCGGAACACGCCGGCTTCGCGCAGGTGCTGGAGCACCCAGTCGTACAGCGGGCGGTTGTTCTCGAACTCCAGCGTGCACAGCGAATGCGTGATGTTCTCGATCGCGTCCGAGATGCAGTGCGTGAAGTCGTACATCGGGTAGATGCACCACGCATCGCCGGTGCGGTGGTGATGGGCGTGGCGGATGCGGTAGAGCACCGGGTCGCGCAGCACGATGTTCGGCGCGGTCATGTCGATCTTGGCGCGCAGCACGTGCTCGCCGTCGCCGTACTTGCCGGCGCGCATGTCGCGGAACAGCGCCAGATTTTCCGCCACCGTGCGGTCACGGAACGGCGAGGGCTTGCCCGGCTCGGAGAAGTTGCCGCGCGTGGCGGCGATCTGCTCGGCGGTCTGGCTGTCCACATAGGCGGCGCCGCGCTCGATCAGCGTTTCCGCAAAGGCGTACAGTTGCTCGAAGTAGTCGCTGGCGTAGTACAGGTGCGGCTGGCCGCCCGGCTGGGTGGCGTCCCACGAGAAGCCGAGCCAGTGCACGGCGTCGATGATCGAGTCGACATACTCGGTGTCTTCCTTGACCGGATTGGTGTCGTCGAAGCGCAGGTGGCAGCGGCCGGCGTAGTCGCGCGCCAGGCCGAAGTTCACGCAGATGCTCTTGGCGTGGCCAATGTGCAGGTAGCCGTTCGGCTCCGGCGGGAAGCGCGTGATGACCGGCGGCAGCGCGGCGCCCTGGCTGTCCGCGCGGCCGGCGTAGGTGCCTGCGGCCAGGTCCTGGTCGATGATGCTGCGCAGGAAGTTCGAGGAGGCCGGGTTGTCGGTGGACTTGTCGGTAGGCTTGTTGTCTTGGCTCATGGTGGCGCCGCGTCGTATGCGGCCGTATGGCTTGGTGTGGGGCACCGGGACGCTCCCCGGTTCCCCATGTTCGATGGAATGGCGGGATTTTACCGTGCCTGCGGGGCAACCCGGCGGTGCGGCGCGATTTTCAGAATCGGCTCACAGCGCGGTGGCCGCAAGTGGTGCAGAATCCACGGCAGGTCATCGCATGCCGCCATCGTGGCATGAAAAGCTTGGGCCATGTTGCGGGAACTCAACCCATGAACACTGCTTCCTCTCCTGATTCGTCCCTCTCGGCCACTTCGTCAGCCTCGGCCACATTGCCGGCGGACGCCCTGGCCGGCCTCTGGCACGGCGCCGGCCTGCCGCCCGAGGCGCTGGCCCACCTGGCGCTGACCGGCGCGGACCCGGTGCTGCCATCGAGCTTCGCGGTGGGCACGGCGGCGCAGGCCAGCCTCGGGGCGTCCGCGCTGGCCGCGGCGGCGCTCTGGGCGCAGCGCACGGGCCGCTGGCAGGACGTGGCGGTGGACATGCGCCACGCGCTGGCGGAGTTCCGCAGCGAGCGCTACCTGCGCGTGAACGGCGGGCCCGCCCCCGAGCTCTGGGACAAGATCGCCGGCCTGTACCCGTGCGGCGACGGGCGCTGGGTCCGGCTGCACACCAATTTCCCCCATCACCGCGACGGCGTGCTGCGCCTGCTCCAGTGCGCGCATGACAAGAATGCGGTGCGCGCGGCGCTGGGCCGCTGGGAGGCCGAGGCATTCGAGTCCGCCGCCTCGGACGCCGGGCTCGTGGTGGCCGCCATGCGGCCCTACGACACCTGGCGCGCGCATCCGCAGGCGCAGGCCATTGCCGGGCTGCCGCCGGTGACCATCGAGAAGATCGGCGAGGCGCCGCCGCAGCCCTTGCCGGCGCTGCCGCCCCATGCCGAGATCAATGTCGATGCCCGCCCGCTGACCGGCGTGCGCGTGCTCGACTTCACGCGGATCATCGCCGGCCCGGTGGCGGGGCGCACGCTGGCCGCGCACGGCGCCGACGTGCTGCTGGTGACGGCGGCGCACCTGCCGGCTATCGCGCCGCTGGTGATCGATACCGGGCGCGGCAAGCGGTCCTGCCAGCTCGACCTGCGCGACCCGGACGACAAGCGCACGCTGCACAAGCTGCTGCATGGCGCCGATGTGGTGGTGCAGGGCTATCGCCCGGGCGGGCTGGCCGAACTGGGCGCCGGCCCGGAGGCGGCGGCGCGCGCACGGCCCGGCATCGTCTATGTGTCGTTGTCGGCCTACGGGCATGTCGGGCCGTGGGCGGGCAAGCGCGGCTTCGATTCGCTCGTGCAGACGGCCACCGGCTTCAACGACGACGAGGCGCGGGCGGCCGGCAGTGCCGAGCCCAAGCCGCTGCCGGCCCAGGTGCTGGACCACGCGGCCGGCTACCTGCTGGCGTTTGGGGCGATGGCCGCGCTGCACCGGCGCGCGGTGGAGGGCGGAAGCTGGCACGTGCGGGTGTCGCTGGCGCAGGTGGGGCAATGGCTGCGCGGCCTGGGCCGCGTGCCGGAGGGCTGGCGCGTGCCGGACCCGCATTTCGACGAGATGTCAGACCTGCTCGAGGTGCAGGAGTCAGGGTTTGGCGAGCTGACCGTGGTGCGCCATGCCGCGCGGCTCTCCGAGACGCCGGCGCACTGGGCACTGCCCTCGGTGCCGCTCGGCACCCATGTGCCGGAGTGGCTGCCGCGCGGGTGAGCCTTGATGGGACTCAGTTCGTGGGACTCAGTTCGCGCCGGTCAGCCGTGCCATCCAGTCGGCCATGTCCTGCTCGATGGCGGAGCCGGCGCGCTGGGCTTCCAGGATCCGGGCGCGGTCCGTGGCGGGGCGGTTCTGGCTCAGCTTGAACTTGCCTTCCACCCGCGTCGGCACCAGGCGCAGGCCGACGATGGCGCCCAGCATCTTCTGCTGGAAATCCTCGGGCAAGTCGCGCCACTGCTGGGCGTAGCCCGGTTCGTTGCGGCCGATCAGCCGCTTGAGCAGGGCGTCCTTGTCGGCGGCGTCGTGGATGGTGGTGACCTCGGCGTAGACATGCACCGCCACGTAGTTCCAGGTCGGCACGGACAGCTTCTGGTCGTAGAGCGACGGCGACACGTAGCCATGCGGCCCCTGGAACACCAGCAGCGCCTTCGGGGTTTGCTCCAACCATTTCCAGTGCGGATTGGCGCGCGCGACGTGCCCCTCGATGCGCCAGCCGCCCTCGGACGCCCGCTCCGCCACCACCGGCAGGTGCGTGGCGAAGGGCAGGTCATCCGCATCGGTGCCAACCAGCGTGGCGAAAGCGTAGCGGCGCATGACCTCGTCGATCAGGTCGGGGTCGTCGCTGGCGAAGTGGGACGGCATGTACATGGCAGGGTTCTCTTCTTGTGGGGTGGGGCAGGCCGCTAGTGCAGCTAGTACAGCGTCTTGCGCATGCGCTCGGGCATTTCCCGGTCGTAGGCAACGCCGTCGATCGCGTTGTTGCTCAGTTCGGCGACGATGGTGCCCGTGCTTGGCAGGCGGTCGCGCGGAATCTGGGTTTCGGGCGACCACAGCGCCGAGCGCACGAGGGCGCGGGCGCACTGGAAGAACACCGAGCGGATCGAGATCACCAGTACCGTGGTCGGCACCTTGCCGTCATGCACGCAGCGCGCGATCAGCGCGGGGTCGGTCGAGATCTTCGCCGTGCCGCTCACGCGCAGCGTTTCGTTGACGCCCGGCACCAGGAACAGCAGGCCCACGCGCGGGTCGTTGACGATATTGCGCAGGCTGTCGATGCGGTTGTTGCCGCGCCGGTCCGGCAGCAGCAGCGTGCGGTCGTCCAGTACCTGCACGAAGCCGGGCTGGTCGCCGCGCGGCGAGCAGTCGCCGCCATGCTCGTTCCGGGTGGACAGCAGGCAGAACGGCGAGGCGTCCACGAAGGCGCGGTAGTGCGGGTGCAGGTAGTCGACTTCCTTGGCCAGCGAGGCCCCGGCGGGCTCGGCGTACAGCGATTCGAGGTCGGCGAGCGCGGCGATGTCGTGTGAGGTCATGGCGGGGAGGGGGAGGGAGGCGAGGGATCGGATCGTGTCAGATCGTAATAGTGCCACGTCCGATCTCGACCACGCGGCCGCCCACGCGGATCGCGCCGTCGGCGGTCACGGCGAGGTCCAGCCGGCAGCGGCGATCGACCTGTTCGCCCTGCTCCACCTCGTACGTGGCCGGCAGCGCGTGGCCCGTGGCCAGCAGCCAGCCGCCGAGATTGGCGCAGGCCGAGCCGGTGCCCGGGTCTTCGGCCACGCCGCCGCCCTGCTTGGTGAAGAAGTAGCGCACGAGCACCTTGCCGGGCTGCGTGGGGTCGAAGGCGAACACATAGGCGGTCTTGCGGCCCAGGCTGCTTTGCGGCCACTGGTCCAGCCGGCTGCTGTCGGGCGCGGCGCGGCGCACGGCGTCGGGCGTCTTCAGCGGTACCAGCAGCTGGTCGGCGCCGGTATCCACCCACATCGGCGAGCCGGCCAGGTCGTCTGCGGACAGGCCCAGCAGCGAGGCCATCTCGGCATCGGGCAGACCGGCCGGCGCGGTGCGCGGGGCGCCCTCGTGCGGCGCGGTCAGGGTCCAGCGGTCGCCGGCGGCGGTCACCGGCACCACGCCGGCCTTGAATTCGAGGGTCAGCGCATCCCCGGTTTTTGCGAGGTCGCGCACCACATGGGCGGTGCCCAGCGTTGGGTGACCGGCGAAACGCATCTCGTAGCCCGGGGTAAAGATCCGCACGGCTGCCGCCGCGCGCTCGGACGGCAGCACGAAGGTGGTCTCGGAGAGGTTGAATTGCAGCGCCAGCGCTTGCATCGTGGCGTCGTCCAGGCCGCGTGCGTCCTCGAACACGCACAGGGGATTGCCGCCAAGCGTGGTCTCGGCAAAGACGTTGACGATGCGGAAGGCGTAGGAGGCCATGGCGGGAGCGGGCAGGAAATTGGACGAATTGCCAGTGTAGTGCGCGCGGCGCGGCACACCATGCACAGTTCCACGCGCCGCGAACAGGACAGTTGGCGCGCCGCCCGCCCGCCGGCCATGAAAAAAGGCGCCGGGGTTGCCCCTCGGCGCCTTGCAGGACGGCTACAGCGGTACTGCGGTGCTTCTATATATATAGCGGGCGGTCAGAAGCCCACGGCCTGGCCGTCGCGGCGGCTGTCGCTGGCGGCCACGTAGCCCTGCTCGGCATCGTCGGACAGGCGCCAGATGAACTGGCCGGAGCCGAAGTCCATGTACGGGTCGTTCACGGACTTGAGCTGGTGGCCACGGTCCTTCAGGCCGGCCACGGTGGTCGGGTCCATCGTGCCTTCCACATCGAGCGTGAAGTCACGGTTGACCTTCCAGCGCGGCGCGCAGCAGGCGGCCTGCGGCTGCTGGTCGTAGTCGAGCATGCGCACCACGGTCTGCACGTGGCCCTGCGGCTGCATGTCGCCGCCCATCACGCCGAAGCTCATTACCGGCTGGCCATCCTTGGTCAGGAAGGCCGGGATGATGGTGTGGAACGGGCGCTTGCCGCCAGCCACCACGTTGGCGGACTTCGGGTCCATCGAGAAACCCACGCCACGGTTCTGCAGGCTGATGCCGGTATTCGGCACCACCACGCCCGAGCCAAAGCCCATGTAGTTCGACTGGATGAACGAGATCATCATGCCGTTCTCGTCGGCGGCGGTCAGGTAGATGGTGCCGCCGGTCTTCGGCATGCCCGGCGTGAAAGCCGTGGCGCGCTGCATGTCGATCAGCTTCGCGCGGGACTTCAGGTAGGCCGGGTCCAGCATCTGCTCGGGCGTGACTTCCATGGTGCGCGGGTCGGCCACGTAGCGGTAGAGGTCGGCGAAGGCCAGCTTCATCGCCTCGATCTGCAGATGCTGCGAGTCCACCGAGTCCACCGGCAGCGAGCCGACGTCGAACTGGTCGAGGATGCCCAGCGCGATCAGCGCGGCAATGCCCTGGCCGTTGGGCGGAATCTCGTGCACGTCGTAGCCGCGATAGGACTGGCTGATCGGCTTGACCCAGTCCGGGCGATAGTTGCGCAGGTCGTCCAGCGTCATCGCCGCGCCGCATTCCTTGCTGAAGGCGGCGATCTTCTCGGCGATCTCGCCCTCATAGTAGGCGCGGCCCTTGGTGGCGCCGATCTTGCGCAGCGTGTCGGCGGCGGCCTTGAAGACGAACTTCTCGCCCACGTTCGGCGAGCGGCCATGCGGCATGAAGGTGTCGGCGAAGCCGGGCTGGGTCTTCAGGTCCGGCACGGCGGCGGCCCACTTGTGCGCCACCACGGGCGGCACGGCGTAGCCGCGCTCGGCGATCTCGATCGCCGGCTCCATCAGGTCTTCGAACGGCAGCTTGCCGAACTTCTCGTGCAGCGCGGCCCAGCCGGCCACCATGCCCGGCACGGTGACCGCATCCCAGCCGCGGATCGGCCGATTGGCGAGGCCGTTGCCGTCCACGCCGTACTTGTTCTTGAAGTATTCGGGGTTCCAGGCGGCCGGGGCCACGCCCGACGAGTTCAGGCCATGCAGTTCCTTGCCGTCCCAGAGGATCGCGAAGGCGTCGCTACCCAGGCCGCACGACACCGGCTCCACCAGCGTGATGGCGGCAGCGGCGGCGATGGCTGCATCGACGGCATTGCCGCCCTTGAGCAGCATGCGCAGGCCGGCTTGTGCCGCCAGCGGGTGCGAGGTGGAGACCACGTTGCGCGCGAACAGCGGAATGCGCACGGTGGGGTAGGGGTTGGTCCAGTTGAAGTTCTTCATGGGTTGTCTCGTTTTAGTCCACCAGAATCTTGCGATCCTTGATCAGCTTGCCCCAGCGGGCGCTGTCTTTCTTGACCATGGCCGCGAACTGCGCCGGCGTGCCGCCGACCGGTTCGGCGCCGAGCTTGGCCAGGCGGTCGCGCACGTCCTGCGACTGGATCGCCTTGTTGAACTCGGCGTTGACCCGGTTGACCACGTCAGCCGGCAGCCCCTTGGGGCCGTAGATGCCGAACCAGGTGTCCGATTCGAAGCCCGGCAGGCCCGATTCGCTGGCCGTGGGCAGGTCCGGTGCCAGCGGCGAGCGCTTCGCGCTGGTCACGGCCAGTGCCTTGAGCTTGCCATCCTTCACGTGCGGCATGCCGGAGACGATGCTGTCGAACAGCACCTGCACCTTGTTCGAGATCAGGTCCGGCACCGCCAGCGCCGTGCCGCGATACGGGATATGGGTGATGAACACGCCGGCCTGGGCCTTGAACGCTTCGGCCGTCAGTTGCCCGATGGTGCCGTTGCCGCTGGACGCGTAGTTCAGCTCGCCCGGGTGCTTCTTGGCGTAGTCGATCAGCTCCCTCACGTTCTTCACCGGCAGCTGGTTCGGTACCACCAGCACGTTGGTGGCCACGGCCACCTGGCCAATCGGCGTGAAGTCGGTCTCGGTGTTGTAGGGCAGGTGGGTATTGATATAGGGGCCGATCGAGTGCGTGCTGGTCGTGGCGATCAGCAGCGTGTAGCCGTCTGCCGGGGCCTTGGCCGCCATGTCGGAGCCGATGGCGCCGCCTGCGCCCGGACGGTTATCCACCACGATCTGCTGGCCCATGCTGGCGCCCACCTTCTGGGCGATGGCGCGCGCCAGCAGGTCCGTGGCGCCGCTGGCCGGGAACGGCACGATCAGCCGGATCGGCTTGGACGGATACGTATCCGCGTGCGACGGCGCGGCAACCAGGGTCAGGCTCGTGGTAAGGCCGATGCCGAGCAGGCGTAGCCAGGAAGTCATTCTTCTTCTCCGATGCGGAAAACGGGCAGGCAGGAAAAACCGAGCCAAATCAAGGCTCGTCCATCATTATTCCGCGCACCGGGTCACAATGAAAGCTAATATTCCTTTTGTGATAAACAAGAAAACCTTGTGGTTTGACCTGCATGAGTACCATCCGATTTCTCCGCACCTTCGTCGCCGTGTCCGAGCAGGGCTCGTTTGCCGCCGCTGCCGGCCGGGTGGCGCTGACGCAGGCGGCGGTCAGCCTGCAGATGCGTTCGCTCGAACAGGAACTGCGCCGTGAATTGTTCGACCGCAGCGGCCGGGTGGCCGTGCTGAACGCGGACGGCCGCGAACTGCTGCCGCAGGCGCGCCGGCTGCTGGCGCTGTATGAGGAAATGCGCCTGCCGCAGGGGGGCGCCGAGGACATGGCCGGCGCGGTGGCGGTGGGGGCGGTGGTATCGGTGATGGGCGGGCTGTCGCACGTGGTGGCGCGGCTCAAGCGGGCCTATCCGGCGCTGGACGTGCGGCTGGTCGGCGCCAAGTCCATCGACCTGGCCGAGCAGGTGGAAAGTGGCGAACTGGACGCTGCGTTCCTGGTGGAGGGATCGGCCCGGCCCGCCGGCACGCTGCGCTGGACGCCGCTCTACCAGGAGCCGCTGGTGGCGATTGCCGCGCGCGGCAGCCCCGGCGAGACCGCGCGCGAGGCGCTGGCGGCCAATCCCTTCCTGCGCTTCGACCGGAGCCAGCGCACCGGCGCCCTGGTGGAGCGCGCGCTGCGGCGCGCGCACCTGCGCACCAACGAATTCCTCGAACTGAATTCGATCGAGGCGCTGGTGGAACTGGTGCGGCAGGAGGTGGGCGTGACCGTGGTGCCGCAGCTGCGGCTGGCGCGCTGGCACGAGGATCACGCGCTGCGCCTGCTGCCGCTGCAGGCAGGCGGCGAGCCCGTGGTGCGCACGCTCGGCATGCTGGAGCGGCGCGACCACGGGCGCGCCCATGTGACGGAGGCGATCCGGTCAGCCTGCGAGGCGCTGTTCGGCAGCTAGGCTGCCTGAGCCTATCGTCGATCGGCGCCGACGTGACGGGAAGCCTGGGGTGCTGAAGGCGTCACATGCAAGGTGGCCATCCCGCGCTGGGGCGGCCCGGACACGTGCGTGGGCGACGTGGCAGACATGATGTGCCGCAACGACAGCAGCATTCCTCCCAGGCAAAGGAGAGCCCAGAGCATGCCCGCCGCCTTGCCGGCCGGGGACAGCTCGACCAGCCGCATCGCGAAGAGGTCGGGGAAACGCCGGGCGGCATCAGTCATGGCGGTCTGGGGATCGTTGGTCTTCGGGAAGATCAGCGGCTCGCCGGACAGGCTCATTTCGATACCAGTCCAGACGCCGATGTGCTGGTAGGGCAGGGCGGAATTCTGCGGCCGCGCACCGGGGAATTCGCCGACGATCACATGCCAGTTGATCAGCGTGGGCCCCAGGTTGAGCAGGACCGAGATGACCAGCAGCGGCACCGCCGTGCGCCGCGCGTGCTGCCACATCCACAACAGTCCCGGTACCGCCGCGAAGAACAGCACCGGCAGCAGCGGCACCATGTAGCGCGGCCCCCAGCCGAAGTGTCCCCAGTTCTTCATGTGCGCGATCATCAACAGGTAGCAGATCCCGGAGGCCAGCGCCGCGTACAGCAGTTGCTTCTGGCGCACCTGCAGCGTGTGCCGCATCTTGTACACGAAGAGGGCCAGCAGCAGCACCGGCGCGAACAGGAACAGTCCCATGTTGGGGCTGGCCAGCAGGCCGAGCAGGCCGGTCACCGGGTTGCCGTTGAGTGCGAGACTGTCCGAGATGTGCAGGTCGGCGGCGATGGCCGGCCGCAGGAACAGGCCGGTGCGGATGTGGTTGTAGTAGAACGCGGGCAGCATGGTGATACCAAGCGCCACCAGCATCAACGCGAAGCCGGTCTTGTGCCGTGCGCGCTCCATCCACAGCAACCAGAGCACGCCCATGCCGAAGAACGGCAGCAGCGAGTATCGGAACGAGCAGGCCAGCCCCAGCGCCACGCCGGCGGCCACAAAGTACGCCAGTGACGTCGGCGGCCGCAGCGCGCGCGCCATGAAGTACAGCCAGGCGCAGAGGCTGGCTGCTGCCGGGGTCACGTCCCAGGCAGTCTTGGCGTAGGGCATGAAGGTCGTGCCGGCATAGAACACCAGCGCCAGGCCAAACGCCGCGCGCGTGGAATAGAACTCGCGCATCAGCAGGAACATGAACACCACGCCGAGCGTGTTGTAGGCCGCGTAGATGAACGAGGTGATCAACTTGCCATACGTGCGGCCGACGTAGCGGTCGCGCACCAGCCGGTAGGGGTCGATGTCGCCGCGTGCCTCGTCGATCAGCGCGCCGGGCATCATCAGCAGCAGCGCGCCAACGTCGTGAGGCTCGTAGTAGAGCCCGTCGGGCCCCTTGTTCCAGTACGTGACGAGGGGGGGATTCACCGCGCTTCCGAGCTGGCCCGTGGCCGCCAGCAGTTGCGCCGAGCGGTACTGCTCGCCTGCGTCGCCGCTGGACAGCCGTCCGCTGGACAGCAGCATGGCGAGGCTGAAGAAGAACACAATGACCAAGGCGGTGACCATCCCGGCGGGCGTCGTGGCAGACCCGTGGGAGAACCCGTGCGGTCGATGGCTTGCGGTTCGCATCATGGCAAGTCCTCTGGACGCATGTATTTGAGGGAATACACGCGCATGTTGCCGGGACGCCGGGGTGCCTTATGTACGTTTCAACACCAATCGCACCATTGCCATGGCTGCCAACAATGACCGTGGCGCATGCCGCATGGCCATTGGCATTTCAGGAAGAAAGCGCATAAAAAAAGGGCGCCATAAGGCGCCCTGAGCTTGCGTTGTGTGGCCGGATACCCCCGGCCAGGGTAAGCCTTATTCTTCCTGGAACGCTTCTTCGCGCTTCGCCTTGATCGACGGCATTGCCACGATCAACACGAGGATCACAGCCGCAATCAGCAGCCCCAGCGACAGCGGGCGCGTCACGAACACGGTGAAGTCACCACGCGACAGCAGCAGCGAGCGGCGGAAGTTCTCTTCCATCATCGGCCCCAGCACGAAGCCGAGCAGCAGCGGCGCCGGTTCGCACTTCAGCTTGATGAACAGGTAGCCGATCACGCCGAAGGCCGCGGTCTGGAACACGTCGAACGTGGTGTTCTGGACCGAGTACACGCCGATGCAGCAGAACGTCAGGATGGCCGGGTACAGGAAGCGGTACGGCACCTTGAGCAGCTTGACCCAGATACCGATCATCGGCAGGTTCAGGATGATCAGGATGAAGTTGCCGATCCACATCGAGGCGATCAGGCCCCAGAACAGCGCCGGGTTGCTGGTCATCACCTGCGGGCCGGGCTGGATGTTGTGGATGGTCATCGCGCCCACCATCAGCGCCATCACGGCGTTGGGCGGAATGCCCAGCGTCAGCAGCGGGATGAAGGAGGTCTGTGCCGCGGCGTTGTTGGCCGATTCCGGACCTGCCACGCCCTCGATGGCGCCCTTGCCGAACTCGCTGGCGTACTTCGAGGTCTTCTTCTCGAGCGAGTAGGCTGCGAACGATGCCAGCGAGGCGCCGCCGCCCGGCAGGATACCCAGCGCGGAGCCGAGCATCGTGCCACGCAGGATGGCCGGGATCATGCGCTTGAAGTCTGCCTTGGTCGGGAACAGGTTGGTCACGTGATCCGTGAAGGTCTCGCGGTGCTCCTTCTGCTCCAGGTTCGCGATGATTTCCGCGAAGCCGAACACACCCATGGCCACCGACACGAAGTTCAGGCCGTCGGTCAGCTCCGGCACGTCGAACGAGAAGCGCGCTGCGCCCGAGTTCACGTCGGTACCGACCAGGCCCAGCAACAGGCCCAGTACGATCATCGAGATGGCCTTCACCAGCGAGCCCGAAGCCAGCACCACGGCACCGATCAGGCCCAGCACCATCAGCGAGAAGTACTCGGCGGGGCCGAACTTGAACGCCAGTTCCGACAGCGGGGCCGCGAAAGCGGCCAGGATCAGCGTGGCCACGCAGCCGGCGAAGAACGAGCCGAGACCCGCTGTGGCCAGCGCCACCCCGGCCCTGCCTCGCCGCGCCATCTGGTAGCCATCGATGGTAGTCACCACCGACGACGATTCACCCGGCAGGTTCACCAGAATTGCCGTGGTGGAGCCGCCGTACTGGGCGCCGTAGTAAATACCGGCCAGCATGATCAGCGCCGCCACCGGGGGCAGCGTGTAGGTCACCGGCAGCAGCATGGCGATCGTGGCCAGGGGCCCGAGGCCCGGCAGCACGCCGATCAGGGTCCCGAGGATACAGCCCGCAAAGGCGTATGCCAGGTTCTGGAAGGTCAGGGCGGTGGAGAAGCCCAGACCCAGGTTGGTCAACAGTTCCATTTCGGCCGTCTCCTCAGTTTGCCAGGAAGGCCGGCCACACCGGCATCTGGAGATTGATGCCGTACACGAAGGCGCCCATGCTGATCACCACGAGGATGACAGCGTTCAGGATCGCACCCTTCCAGCTGAACTCATGGCTGGCCATCGAGGAGGCCAGGACGAGCACGATGACGGACAGCACCATGCCAAGCGGCTTGAGCAGCAGGCCGAACAGCACCACGGCACCCAGGATCCACAGCAGCGTCTTGATATCCCAGCGGGCCAGCTGGTCTTCCTCGCCCTTGGACGACAGCGATCCCCACAGGACCAGCGCGCCGAGTATGGCGAGCACGATGCCGAGCCAGAACGGGAAGTATCCCGGTCCCATCTTGGCGGCCGTTCCCATGGAATAGCCACGGGCGACGAAGGAAAAGCCGAATCCGACCAGCATGAACATCAGGCCGGAGGCAAAGTCCTTTTGGCTACGTATGCGCAAAATGATTCTCCTCGATATAAAGCTTGAAATCCGCGTGCGGTGATTGGTGTACGCGTGTTGCGCACCGTCCCGAAGGGACAGCTCCCCCCAACCCCGTCACGAGCAGGGTGGAAGTTAAAAGCGCATCCTTTCAGCTACCTTTCATATGTCTGCAATCAGGGTCAACTTCAGGGTATCTCCCTACGCAGACGTCTGAAAGTCAGTCGAAAGTTGTCCGAAAGCCGAACGTAAGTCGTTGACAAGGCAAGGGAATTTGCGCGGAGGGGTGTCCGGTGGAGGTGTCGCCGCCGGTACAGGAAGGGACGGCGGAAGGGACGGCGGAGGGGCGTGCGCTATCATCGGTCGCACTCCCCCCGGCGCAGCGTGGCGCATCGAAAGGAATCGTTTGGAAAGTATCGACCATGCCATCCTGATCGGCGCCGTGGTGATGACGCTGGGCATCCTGCTCGGCGTGTTCTCGGCGCGCTTTGGCATACCGTTCCTGCTGGTGTTCCTGGCGGTCGGCATGCTGGCCGGCGTGGACGGGCCAGGCGGCATCCGCTTCGCCAACACCTGGCTCAGCTTCCTGGTGGGCAATATCGCGCTGGCCGTGATCCTGCTCGACGGCGGGCTGCGCACGCGCTTCGCCACCTTCCGCGTGGCGCTGCGGCCATCGCTGTCACTGGCGACGGTGGGGGTGGGCATCACGGCGGTGCTGGTCGGGCTGTTTGCGGCGTGGATGCTCGGCATCGACTGGAAGCTCGGCCTGCTGCTGGGCGCCATCGTCGGCTCGACGGACGCCGCCGCGGTGTTCTCGCTGCTCAACGGCAGCGGCATCCGGCTCAAGGAGCGGGTGGCGAGCGTGCTGGAGATCGAGTCGGGCATCAATGACCCCATGGCGATCTTCCTGACCCTGACGCTGATCGAATGGATCACCGCCCCGGACGGCCTGACTGCCAGCGCGCTGGCGTGGCGGCTGGTGGTGCAGTTTGGCGTGGGTGGGGTGCTCGGCGTGGTGCTGGGCCTGGGCGTGGCGCGGGTGATGGAGCGCATCCATGTGGCCGAGGGCCTCCAGGCCATCCTGGTCTGCGCGGCCGGCTGCATGGTCTTCGCGCTGGTCCAGTCGGCGCACGGCAGCGGCTTCCTGGCGGTCTACCTGACCGGGATGATCGTCGGCAATCGCGAGCGGGCCGTGACCGACGACACCATGCGCGCCATGGACGGCATGGCGTGGCTGGCGCAATCGGTGATGTTCCTGCTGCTCGGCCTGCTGGTCACGCCGAGCCGGATCTGGGACGTGGCGCTGCCGGCTGGGGCCGTGGCGCTGTTCCTGATGGTGGTGGCGCGGCCCGTGGCGGTCTGGATCGCCCTGCTGCCGTTCCGCTTCAACGGGCGGGAGAAGGGGTTCCTGGCGTGGATGGGCCTGCGCGGCGCGGTGCCGATCGTGCTGTCGCTGTTCCCGCTGCTGAAGGGCATGGAGGATTCGGGGCTGCTGTTCCGGGTGGCGTTCGCCGTGGTGCTGCTCAGCCTGCTGTGCCAGGGCACCACGGTGGCGCTGGCGGCACGGCTGGCCCGGGTGCTGCGGCCGGCCTACCAGGATCCGGTCTCGCGCGAGCGCCTGCAGGGCACGCGGTCGCCGGCGCTGGAATTGATGCAGTTCGTGGTGGCGGCTGACGCGCCGGTGGAGAACCTCCGCGCGGACCAGCTCGAACTCCCCCCGCGCAGCTGCCTGATGACCGTGGCCCGCGACGGCGCGCTGGTGCCGCTGGAGCAGGTGGTGCTGCGCGCGGGCGATGCGGTCTCGGTGCTGGCCCCCGGCGGGTCGGTGCCGCTGCTGTCGCGGCTGTTCCAGAGCGCGGCGCGCGCCCCGGCCTGGGCGCAGCTCTCGCACGACTTCCTGCTGACTGGCGACGCCCTGCTGCGCGACGTGGCCCCCCTCTACGCCACCCGCCCCCTGACCGCTGACGAGGCGGCGCGGACCCTGGAAGCGGCGATGCTGGCGGTGTTCCCATCGCCCCCCGTGGAAGGCGACGCCCTGGAAATCGCCGGCCTGCGCCTGACCGTGACCCGCATGGAAGGCCCGCGGATCGTCCAGGTCGGCCTGCTCCTGCCGCGCGGCCCGGCCACGGAGGAAACGATCAAGGACAAGATGTGGCAGTTAAGGCGCAAGGTGCCTTGACGGTTCAATTTCAAATTTCAGAATCGTCTTCTTTTTCGGCTGCGCGCGATCGGCTATACGTACAGGTACTTGAACAAGTGAGGCCATGATGCGCACCGTCCACTTCTCGGATGCCCGGAACAATCTGAAGGCAGTGATCGATCAGACCATCGACGACGCCGACGTCACGCTAATTACGCGCCGTGACGCGCCGAACGCCGTGCTCATGTCTCAGGATCTCTACGAGAGCATCGCCGAAACCCTGCATCTTCTCCGTTCGCGTGCCAATGCAGACCGTCTGGCCAGCTCGATTGCGCAATTGCGTGGAGGCAACACGAAGGAGCGCGCGCTCCATGAGCCCGAGGGCGATGAATGACCCGCAAGGTCTTATTCACGCCGGATGCACGGGAAGACTATGTGTATTGGCAGGGTCAGGATCGTAAAACCCTGAAACGCATCAATCAGTTGATCAAGGAAGTGCAACGCACGCCGTTCGAGGGGATTGGCAAGCCCGAGCCTTTGGTCGGCAACCTCACCGGCTTCTGGTCGAGGCGGATCGATGATGCGAACCGCCTCGTCTATGAAGCCACGGAAGACCAGGTCAACATCGTGGCTTGCCGCTATCACTATTGACTGACGGCGGCGGTACCGGGCCTACCCCCTCAATCCACCTTCGCCCCCGACACCTTCACCACTTGCCCGTACTTCTTCAGTTCGCGCTGGATCAGCGCGCCGAACTGCTCAGGGGTGGTGGGGGCCGGCTGGGCGCCGATGCGGGCCAGGCGGGCTTTCATGTCTTCGGTCTTGAGGATGGCCACGATGTCGTGGTTGAGGCGCTCGACGATCTCACGCGGGGTGCCGGCCGGGGCCAGGACGCCGAACCACGTCGAGATGTCGAAGCCTTCCAGCCCGAGCCCCTTGCCGGCCTCGGCGATGGTCGGCAGTTCCGGGAACGCGGCGGCGCGGGCCGGCGTGGTCACGGCGAAGGCCTTGAGCTTGCCGGCCTTGATATTGGCCGATGCCGAGGCGAGGTTGTCGAAGATCAGGTCGGTCTGGCCCGACAGCACCGACAACTGCGCCGGCGACGCCCCGTTGTACGGGATATGGACCATGCTGACGCGGGCCATGCTCTTGAACAGTTCGCCCGACAGGTGGCCGGCGCTGCCGTTGCCGCCAGAGGCGTAGTCGAGCTTGCCCGGATGCTTGCGCGCGTACTCCACGAGGTCGCGCACCGTATTGATATGCAGCTCGGCGGCCTTGCCGGGGTGCATGACCAGCACGTTCGGCACGTCGGCGACCAGCGTGATCGGCGCGAAGTCCTTCACCGGGTCGTAAGGCATCCTGGCGAACAGCGTGGGATTGATGGCGTGCGTAGCCACGGCGCCCATCACGATGGTGTAGCCGTCGGCCGGCTGCTTGGCGACGTAGTCCGCGCCGAGGTTGCCGCCCGCGCCGGGTTTGTTCTCCACGACGATGGGCTGGCCCAGGCTCTCGCGCAGGCGCTCGCCGATGGCGCGCGCCACGGTGTCCAGCGGGCCGCCGGCGGGGTAGGGCACCACGAACTTGATCGGCTTGGTCGGCCAGTTGGCCGGGGCCGGGGCAGCGGCGTGGGCCGGCGTGGCCAGGGTGGCCACCGCCAGCGCGGCGGCGGAGGCGGCCATCTTCGTGGCCGTCAGCAGGGTCTTCAGCATCTCGGGAGTCTTCAACGGATCGATGAAAGGTCAGCGCGCGCCGATGCCGCGCGCCATCATCACGGCGCAGAGCGGCAGCAGGATGAACACATGGGCCTCGATCATGACCCAGCGGCGGGCGCGCTTGATCTCGTCCGGCATCGGCACGAAATCGGGCAGCTTGCGCGCCTGCTTGCGCCAGCGCGCGATGGCCAGCGTCGGCGGCAGCGAGCACAGGGCAATCAGCACGAACACGGTCACCTTGGCGTGGAACCACGGGTTGTGCAGGTAGAAATCCACGCCCTTGGCACCGTAGAACAGCCGCAGCAGCCCGGTGGCGAGCACCACCATGGCTGACAGGAAGTAGAACAGGTCGTACAGCGATAGCCGGCGCACGATGGCGGGCGTCATCCCGGGGCGCAATACCACCGCCTCGGCGGCCAGCAGCGTGACCAGCAGGAAGATCGCCAGAAAATGGAAAAACGCCAGGAAGGCATCGGTCAGCATGCATGCTCCTCATTCGTCAGGGGACGCAAACAGAGAATCTCGCCTTCGGCTGCGGCCGGCGTTGTTACCGAATCGGGGTCAGACCACGCCCTTGGCGCGCAGTGCGGCGATGTGCTCCGCACTGTAGCCGAGTGTCTCGCCCAGCACCACCTCCGTGTGCTCTCCGAGCAACGGGGGATGACGCAGCGCCTCGGGCGGCGTGGCGCTCATTTTCATGGGGCTGCCGACCAGCTTGACCTCGCCGGCCGTCGGGTGCGGCAAATCGACGCGCAGGCCGCGCGCCAGCACCTGCTCGTTCTCGAAGACCTCGTCGAGCGTATTGATCGGGCCGCACGGCACGCCGGCGCGCTCCAGATCGAGAATCCATTGCTCGCGGGTGCGCGGCTGGACCATCTCGGCGATGATCGGCACCAGCACGTCGCGGTGCGCCACGCGTTGCGGGTTGGTGGCGAAGCGCGGGTCATCGGCCAGTTCCGGGCGGCCGCCGGCCGTCACGAACTTGCGGAACTGCCCGTCGTTGCCCACTGCCACGATGATCCAGCCGTCGGCGGCGTGGAAGGTCTGGTAGGGCACGATGTTCGGGTGGGCGTTGCCCCAGCGGCGCGGCGCCACGCCGCTGGCGAGGTAGTTGGTGTTCATGTTGGCCAGCATCGACACCTGCACGTCCAGCAGCGCCATGTCGATGTACTGGCCTTCGCCGGTCCGGTCGCGGTGGGCCAGCGCGGCCAGCACGGCGATGGTGGCGTACTGGCCGGTCATCAGGTCCGAGATGGCCACGCCGGCCTTCTGCGGGCCGCCGCCGGGCAGGTCGTCCCGCTCGCCGGTCAGGCTCATGAAGCCGCCCATGCCCTGGATGATGAAGTCGTAGCCGGGGCGCTGGGCGTACGGGCCGGTCTGGCCGAAGCCGGTGACCGAGCAATAGATGATGTCCGGCTTCACCGCCTTGAGCGATTCGTAGTCGAGCCCATACTTCTTGAGTTGGCCGACCTTGTAGTTCTCGAGCACCACGTCGCTCTGGGCGGCCAGGTCGCGCACCAGCTGCTGGCCCTCGGGCGTGCTGATGTCACAGGTCACCGAGCGCTTGTTGCGGTTGGCGGCCAGGTAGTAGGCGGCTTCGGCGGTGTCCCGGCCATCCTCGGTCTTGAGCCAGGGCGGACCCCATGTGCGCGTATCGTCACCTGCGCCGGGGCGCTCGATCTTGATGACGTCGGCGCCGAAGTCGGCGAGGTTCTGGGCGCACCATGGCCCGGCGAGGACGCGGGTCAGGTCGAGGACGCGGAGATGGCTCAAGGCTCCCATGGCAGTGGCGGCTCGGTAGATATAGTGGGGGAGCACTCTACCACCGGCCCGCCGCGCCGATGCACCCGTACGGGGCGGCGTCGGGCCAACGGTGGGCGATATTCGGCCATTGCCAGCGCGCCGGGCGCACGCCGCCGGGCGGCCGGCCGCGAGAATGCCCCGGGAGGGGGCTTGCCCCGTATAATCAACGGTTTGCAAATCCAACCTGACTGACTGCGCCCTGCCACGATGCGGGATGCGCCCGATACAACATGAAAGTCTCCGACATTCGCAGCAAGTTCCTGCAGTACTTCGAGTCGAAGGGCCATTCCGTGGTCCGCTCGTCCAGCCTCGTGCCGGCGAACGACCCGACGCTGCTGTTCACCAATTCGGGCATGGTGCAGTTCAAGGACGTGTTCCTGGGCACCGATAAGCGTCCCTACACGCGCGCCACGTCGTCCCAACGCTCCGTGCGCGCCGGCGGCAAGCACAACGACCTCGAAAATGTGGGTTATACGGCACGTCACCACACGTTCTTCGAGATGCTGGGCAATTTCTCGTTCGGCGACTACTTCAAGCGCGAAGCCATCCAGTACGCCTGGGAACTGCTGACCAAGACCTACCAGCTGCCGGCGGAGAAGCTCTGGGTCACGGTCTACGCCGAAGACGACGAAGCCTACGACATCTGGGCCAAGGAAGTCGGCGTGCCGGCCGAGCGCATCGTGCGCATCGGCGACAACAAGGGCGCGCGCTACGCCTCGGACAATTTCTGGCAGATGGCCGACACCGGCCCGTGCGGCCCGTGCTCGGAAATCTTCTACGACCACGGCCCGGACGTCTGGGGCGGCCCCCCGGGATCGCCCGAGGAAGACGGCGACCGCTACATCGAGATCTGGAACCTCGTGTTCATGCAGTTCAACCGCGACGAGCAGGGCAACATGACGCCGCTGCCCAAGCCGTGCGTGGACACCGGCATGGGCCTCGAGCGGATTGCCGCCGTGCTCCAGCACGTGCACAGCAACTACGAGATCGACCTGTTCCAGGCGCTGATCAAGGCCGCCGCGCGCGAGACCCATCTGGACGACCTGAACCAGAACTCGCTCAAGGTAATTGCCGACCATATCCGCGCGTGCTCGTTCCTGATCGTCGATGGCGTGATCCCGGGCAATGAAGGCCGCGGCTACGTGCTGCGCCGCATCGTGCGCCGCGCGATCCGCCACGGCTACAAGCTGGGCCAGAAGACGCCGTTCTTCCACAAGCTGGTGCCGGACCTGGTGGCGCAGATGGGCGAGGCCTATCCGGAGCTGGCCGACGCGCAGGCGCGCGTGGTGGAAGTGCTCAAGGCCGAGGAAGAGCGCTTCTTCGAGACCATCGAGAACGGCATGACCATCCTCGACACCGCCGTGGCCGACCTCAAGGCCAAGGGTGGCAAGGTGCTGGACGGCGAACTGGCGTTCAAGCTGCACGACACCTTCGGCTTCCCGCTCGACCTGACGCAGGACGTGGCGCGCGAGCAGGAGATTGCGGTGGACGAACCCGCGTTCGACGCCGCCATGAACCGCCAGCGCGAGCAGGCCCGTGCGGCCGGCAAGTTCAAGATGGCTGCCGGCCTGGAGTACACGGGCGACAAGACCGTGTTCCACGGCTATGAAGAATTGGGTTTCGAGCGCGCCCGCGTGACGGCGCTGTACGTCGACGGCGCGTCCGTCGACACCATGCAGCCGGGCCAGACCGGCGTGGTGGTGCTGGATCACACCCCGTTCTATGCGGAGTCCGGCGGTCAGGCGGGCGACCAGGGCACGCTGGTGGCGGGTGCGGCTGTGTTCAACGTGGCTGACACAACCAAGGTGCAGGCCGATGTGTTCGGCCACCAGGGCACGCTGACCAACGGTCCGCTGAAGGTGGGCGACACGGTGGCGGCGCAGGTCGATGCCATCCGCCGTGCACGCACTGTACGTAACCATTCGGCCACCCACCTGATGCACAAGGCGCTGCGCGAGGTGCTGGGCACCCACGTGCAGCAGAAGGGCTCGCTGGTCGATGCCGACAAGACGCGTTTCGACTTCTCGCACAACGCGCCGCTGAGCGACGCGGAGATCCGTCAGGTCGAGGAAATCGTCAACGCCGAAATCCTGGCCAACGCGCCGACCCATGCCGAGATCATGCCGTTCGACGACGCGGTGAAGAGCGGCGCGATGGCGCTGTTCGGCGAGAAGTACGCGGATGACGTGCGCGTGCTGTCGATCGGTACCTCGAAGGAACTCTGCGGCGGCACGCACGTGACGCGCACCGGGGACATCGGGCTGTTCAAGATCGTCGTGGAAGCAGGTGTGGCCGCGGGGATCCGCCGCGTGGAGGCGATTACCGGCGACAACGCGCTGCATTACCTGCAGTCGCTCGACGCCCGCCTGAACGAAGCCGCCGCCGCGCTGCGCGCGCAGCCTTCCGAACTGGTGCCGCGTATCGGCCAGGTGCAGGAGCAGGTGCGGGCGCTGGAGAAGGAACTCGAGAAGCTCAAGAGCAAGCTCGCGGCATCGCAGGGCGACGAACTCGCCGAGCAGGCCATCGACATCAACGGCCTCAAGGTGCTGGCCGCCCAGCTCGACGGCGCCGACGTGAAGACGCTGCGCGAAACGATGGACAAGCTCAAGGACAAGCTCAAGAGCGCGGCAATCGTGCTGGGGGCGGTGTCCGACGGGAAGGTTTCGCTGATTGCGGGCGTGACCGCCGATGCGACTGGCAAGGTCAAGGCTGGGGAACTGGTCAACTTTGTGGCCCAGCAGGTGGGCGGCAAGGGCGGCGGCCGGCCGGATATGGCCCAGGCTGGCGGGACGGAGCCGGCGAATCTGCCGGCGGCGCTGGCTGGGGTGAAGGAGTGGGTGGCTGGTAAGGTTTGAAGGTTTTACTAGCTTTTTGAGAAGGGCGCCCTGGGGTTTGGGGCGCCCTTTTTGTTTTGTTACGGTGTTGGTTTTTGAGCCCAACGGCTCAACAGCCAACACCCGCTCTACTTCATCAACCCCCTAACCAAATCCATCGGCAACGGAAAAACAATCGTAGAACTCTTATCCCCAGCAATCTGCGTCAGCGTCTGGAGATACCGCAACTGCATCGCCTCCGGCTGTTGCGCCAGCATCTGCGCCGCTTCCAGCAGTTTCACCGAAGCCTGCAATTCCCCTTCCGCGTGGATGATCTTGGCCCGCCGTTCCCGCTCGGCCTCTGCCTGCCGGGCGATGGCCCGGATCATGGTCTCGTTCAAATCCACATGCTTGATCTCGACATTGGACACCTTGATGCCCCACGCATCGGTCTGGGCGTCGAGCACCTTCTGGATGTCGAAATTGAGCTTCTCGCGCTCGGCTAGCATTTCGTCCAGTTCATGCTTGCCTAGCACGGACCGCAGCGTGGTTTGGGAGAGCTGGCTGGTGGCTTCCAGGAAATTGGCCACCTGGATGATGGCCCGCTCGGGGTCCACGACCCGGAAATAGACCACGGCGTTGACCTTGACCGACACGTTGTCGTGAGAGATCACGTCCTGTGGCGGCACGTCGAAGACAACCGTGCGCAGGTCCACGCGGACCATCTGCTGGATGCCGGGGATGAGCAGCACCAGCCCGGGCCCCTTGACGCGCCAGAATCGCCCGAGCATGAAGACCACGCCGCGTTCGTATTCGCGCAGCACGCGGATTGCGGCCACCACGAGCAATGCCAGCAGGAAGATCAGCCCACCGAAACTGAATCCGAATGCCATATCACGCTCCGTTGTGTTCCAGGGATGCGGCCATGTCGGCCACGACTTCCAGTACCAGCCCGCGCCGCCCGGTCACGCGTACCCGCTGACCGCGCGCGAGTGGGCCTTCGCCATGAATTCGCCACTGTTCGCCATGCACCATCGCCCAGCCGTCGGCCGGCGTATCGTCGATGACGGTGGCCAGGCTGCCGACCAGCGTGTCCGCGCCGCTGACCACGGGGCGCTCGCGCGAGCGCATCAGCATTGCGGACATGCCGACCAGGAACAGCGCCGAGACCCCGGCCAGCGCGGCGATCACCGTGAGCGGCACGCCGAAGCCGGGCACGTCGGTGTCGATCAGCATGACCGCGCCAAAGGCGAAGGCGATGATGCCGCCCACCCCGAGCGCGCCGAACGTCGGCAGGAAGAATTCGGCCACCATGCAGCCGATGCCGAGCGCGATCAGCGCCAGCCCCGCATAGTTGACCGGCAGCATTTGCAGCGCGAAGAGGCCCAGCAGGAGGCAGATGGCGCCGACGATGCCCGGCACGATCATGCCTGGTGTGGAGAATTCGAACATCAGCGCGTAGATGCCGATCATCATCAGGATCAGCGCCACGCTGGGCTCGGTGATAACGGCCAGCAGCCGCGCGCGCCAGTCCGGGGTGACCGTGACGATGGGCGCGTCGGCCGTGTGCAGCACGCGGGGCACGCCGGCGGCCTGGAGCCGTTTGCCATCCACCTGCCGCAGCAACGCCGGCAGGTCCGGCGCCACGAGGTCGACCACGTGCTGGGCCACCGCTTCATCGGCGGAGAGGCTCACGGCCTCGCGCACCGCACGCTCGGCCCAGTCGGCGTTGCGCTGGCGGAGCTGGGCCAGCCCGCGCAGGTAGGCAGAGGCGTCGTGCATCTGCTTGCGGGCCATGGTGTCCTCGTTGCTAGGGGCGCCCGCCGGTGCGCTGGCGGGGGAGGGGGCGGCGCCCGGCTTCGGGCCGCCCACCCCGATGGCGACGGGACTCGCCGCGCCCACATTGGTCCCGGGCGCCATCGCGGCGATGTGGCTGGCATAGAGGATGTAGGTGCCGGCACTCGCGGCGCGCGCGCCGCCCGGGTAGACGAAGGTCGCTACCGGCACGGGGGAGGCGAGGATGGCCTGGATGATGTCGCGCATGGCCACGTCGAGCCCGCCGGGCGTGTCCATCTCCAGCACAATCAACTGCGCGTTCTGCTTTTGCGCCAGTGCCATGCCGCGCGTGGCGAAGCTGGCGCTGGCCGGGCCGATGGCCCCCTTGATCGGGATGACGTAGACGGGGGCCACGCCGGCCCCGGCGGCCGGGGCGGAGGCGCCCTGGGCGAAGACCATTGTGGGCAGGGCGAGGAGCATGGTCAGGGCCACTCCCATCGCCATTCGGCAAACCAAAGATCGTAGCGACGCAAAGACGAATGTCATGGCGGGGCGCGGCCCGCGAGTATGCCGTGGCCGCGCCACTTCGAGTGTAGGCGACCGGCCACATCTTGCACGCCGCGGCGCGGGCAAGGGACACACAGCGGAAGGGGTCAGGCCGCCTTCTGCGTGGCGTCCGGGGCACCCGGCAGCATGTCGGCCAGCGCCGTCAGCGCTGCGCTGCCCATCGCCGGATGCCACGCCAGCACGGTGGTCACGTCGCCCTCGTCGCCAAGCGCGTGGATGCTGATCTCTGGCAGGTCGCGGTACAGCGCCAGCACCGAGCGCGGCATGATCGCCACGCCGATACCGGCTGCCGCGCAAGTGACGATGGCATGGTAGGAGCCCAGCTGGATCACCCGCCCCGCCGCGTGGCCATCGCGGGTGTACCACTGCTCGAAGCGCGTGCGGTAGTTGCAGCCGGCCTCGAACGCGAGCAGGGTGGGGCGCTCCAGGTCGGCGGGCGAATGGATCGGCGGATGCTGTGCGCTGGCGATGATGACCAGTTCCTCGGTGAAAGCGGGCCGGGTGACCAGTTCGGCATCGCCGAGCGGCTCGGCCACGAAGGCGCAATCGACCTCGAAGCGGCGCAGCGCGTCCAGCGCCTGCCGGGTCGGCAGCGTCACGAGTTCCAGTTCGACGTCCGGCCACGCCTGGTGATAGCGCGCCAGCACCGTCGGCAGCCGGCTGGCCGCCGTGCTCTCCATCGATGCCACCCGCAGCCGCCCATGGGGCCGCACCGGCTGCACCGCGTGGCGGGCCTCGTCGGACAGTTGCAGGATGCGCCGCGCATAGTCGAACAGCGTCTGCCCGGCCGGGGTGAGCACCATGCGCTTGCCGTCGCGCAGGAACAGCTCCACACCGAGCGACTGCTCCAGTTGGCGGATGCGCGTGGTCACGTTCGACTGCACGCGGTGCAGCCGCGCGGCGGCGCGTGTGATGCCACCGGCCTCCACCACGGCGCGGAAAATCTCGAGTTCGGCGAGGTCCATGATCGACTTCCTTCTTGAATTGAGATCGATGCTATCTCAATAATTCATTTTAGGTGATGGATGAATGCGACTAGGATAGTCAGGAACCCCGCTGGCCGCCAGCCGAACCCGCCCCCTCCCCGATCATGTCGCTCGTGAATACCGATGTCTCCGCCGCCCAGGCCGCCCCCCAAACCGCCGGACCGTGGGCGGTGGCCCTGGCCGGCTTCGTGTCGGTGGCGCTGGCCATGGGCATCGGCCGCTTTGCCTTCACGCCGCTGCTGCCGATGATGCTGCACGACGGCACCGTCACGCTGGCCGAAGGCGGGGCGCTGGCCACGCTGAACTACATCGGCTACCTGCTGGGCGCGTTGCTGTGCCTTTTTATCCGCCCCGATCCCGTGCGCATGGTGCGCGTGTCGCTGGTGCTCACCGTGGTGCTCACGCTGGCCATGGCGCTGCCGGGCGGCATGCCCGCGTGGCTGGCATGGCGCACGATTGCGGGCGTGGTCAGTGCGCTGGTGATGGTCTACGCTACCGCGTGGTGCATGCAGCGGCTGGACGAACTGGGCCACCCCACGCTGGGCGGGCTGATGTTCTGCGGCCCGGGCGTGGGGATTGTCGTGACCGGGCTGTCGGTGTTCGGCATGGTGGGCGCGCACTGGCTGGCGAACTGGGGCTGGATTGCCTTCACGGTGCTGGGCGTGCTGATGCTGGTGCCGGTCTGGCGCGTGTTCGGCGCGGCGCCGCCGTCCGTTCCGGCGCGGGCAGGGCAGGCGGGCAGCAAGGATGCGCCCGCCCCGGCACCCCGGCTCGATCTCGAAACCTGGGCCCTGACCGTGGCCTATGGCCTCGCCGGCTTCGGTTACATCATCACGGCGACCTTCCTGCCGGTGATCGCCCGCCAGGCGATACCCGGCACGGTCTGGGCGGACCTGTTCTGGCCGATTCTGGGCGTCGGCGTGGCCGTGGGCGCCTTCCTGGCCACGCGCGTAGGCATGCATCACGACAATCGCCGCGTGGCGATGATCCTGTACACGGTGCAGGCGATTGGCGTGGCCGTGGCGGCATTCTGGCCGACCGTGCCGGGCTTCGCGTTGAGCAGCCTGCTCGTCGGCTTGCCGTTCACGGCGCTGGTGTCGTTCCTGATGCGCGAGGCGCGCCGGCTGTGGGGCGCCGCCGCGCCGAAGCTGATCGGGCTGATGACGGCCGCCTACGCCCTCGGGCAGATTGCCGGCCCGCCGCTGGCCACCACGCTGGTGGCGCGCACCGGCGGCTTTGCGGCCTCCCTGGCCACGGCCGCCGCCGCGCTGATGGTGGGGGCGGGCATCCTCGGCTGGATGGTCCGCGCCATGCCGGTGCGGCACGCTGCCGCCCCGCGCTGACTGCGCTACAGTTACGCCTGCGCCGTCCACTCGACCGGGACTGAACCCGCACGTGTCTGGAACACGCCTCGCAGCAGGGCGGCCGCGGAGCGAATGTCCCCATGTCTTTTGCCTTGCAGCCCGCGCGTGCCGCGGGCCCGGCTGTTCCCGTCAGCGCCGGGGAGGCGCGCGTGCGCACCGACCTCGCCGCCGCCTACCGGCTGGCTGCGCTGGAGCGCTGGGACGACCTGATCTACACCCATATCTCCGCCACCGTGCCCGGTAAGCCTGACCACTTCCTGATCAACCCGTTCGGCTTCGCGTTCGACGAGATCCGCGCGTCGGACCTCGTCAAGATCAATGGCCGGGGCGAGGTGGTCGGCGAGACCGTGCACCCGGTCAATGTGACCGGCTTCGCCCTCCACGCCGCCGTGCACGCCGCGCGGGCCGATGCGCACTGCGTCATGCACCTGCACAACACGGCCGGCATCGCGGTCTCGGCCCAGGCAGACGGGCTGCTGCCGCTGTCGCAGCACGCCATGCGCTTCCACGGCCGCATCGGCTATCACGACTACGAGGGCCTGGCGTTCACTCCGGCCGAAGGGGCCCGGCTTACGGTGTCGCTGGGCCAGCACCCGGCCATGCTGCTGCGCAACCACGGCACGCTGACGGTGGGCCGCACGGTGGCCGAGGCCTACGTGCTGATGGCTACCCTGATCAAGGCCTGCGAGATCCAGCTTGGGGCGCAGGCGGGCCGCGCCACGGTGCAGCCGCCGGCCGACGTGGCCGAGCGCACCTCGATGCAGCTGTACGACAACGGCGCCGTCGAGGGCGAGATGGAATGGCCCTCGCTGCTGCGCAAACTCGATAGAATCGATCCCTCTTACCGAGACTGAGTCTCGGAAAATCCCTAAAAATGGAGTCAGTAGCATGCCCACGTTTCACGTCGAGATGTTCGAAGGCCGCACGGTCGAGCAAAAGCGCAAGTTTGTCGAGGCCGTGACGCGCGTCACCTGCGAGACGCTGGGCTGCTCGGTGTCGGCAGTGGACATCATCATCACCGATATCAAGCGCGAGAACTGGGCCACCGGCGGCGAGCTCTGGATCGACAAGAAGTAAAGCCCGGGCCATGCAGCACTTCGCCTCCGACAACTACGCCGGCTTCTGCCCGGAATCGCTGAAATACTTCCTGGAGGCCAACGCCAGCGGCCACGAGAAGGCCTATGGCGACGATTCCTGGACCCAGCAGGTCTGCGACCGCATCCGCAACCTGTTCCAGACCGACTGCGAGGTCTTCTTCGTGTTCAACGGCACGGCGGCCAACTCGCTGGCGCTGTCGTCGCTGTGCCAGTCGTACCACTCGGTGATCTGCCACGAGCTGGCGCACATCGAGACGGACGAGTGCGGCGGGCCGGAATTCTTCTCGAACGGTTCCAAGCTGCTGACGGCGCCCGGCGTCAACGGCAAGCTGACCGCCGATGCGGTGGAGGCGCTGGTCACGCGGCGCACCGACATCCACTATCCGAAGCCCCGCGTGGTCTCGCTCACCCAGTCGACGGAAGTCGGCACGGTCTATACGGTGGAGGAGGTGCGCGCCATCGCCGCCATCGCCAAGCGGCGACAGCTGCGCGTGCACATGGACGGCGCGCGCTTTGCCAATGCGGTGGCGGCGCTCGGCGTGCATCCGTCCGAGATCACCTGGCGTGCTGGCGTGGATGTGCTGTGCTTCGGCGGCACCAAGAACGGCCTGCCGGTGGGCGAGGCCGTGGTGTTCTTCGACCGCCGCCTGGCCGAGGACTTCGCCTACCGGGTGAAGCAGGCCGGGCAGCTGGCCTCGAAGATGCGCTTTATCTCGGCGCCGTGGCTGGGCATGCTCGAGAACGATGTCTGGCTGTCCAACGCCCGGCATGCCAACGCAATGGCGCAGTTGCTGCACCAGCGCATCGTCGACATTCCCGGCGTGCGGATCATGTTCCCGACCGAATCGAACGCGGTCTTCGCCGAACTGCCGCTGCCGGCCATCGAGGCGCTGCGCGCCAAGGGCTGGCTGTTCTACACCTTCATCGGCGCGGGCGGTTGCCGGCTGATGTGCTCGTGGGACCTGCAGCCCGAGACCGTGGAAGCGTTCGCCGCCGATATCCGCGGGGCCTGCGCCCTCTGAACCCCTGGAGCCCCCTCCGATGCAACCGTACCGTTTCTGCCCCCAATGCGGGGCGCCGCTGGAGCACCTGCCGATGTCCGGCCGCTATCGCCATGCCTGCGTGCAGGACGGCTGCGGCTTCGTGCACTGGAACAACCCGCTGCCGGTGCTGGCGGCGGTGGTCGAGTACGAGGACAAGCTGCTGCTGGCGCGCAACGCGGTATGGCCGGAGGGGATGTTTGCGCTGGTCACCGGCTTCATGGAGCGGGACGAGACGCCGGAGCTGGGCGTGGCGCGCGAACTCAAGGAGGAGACCAATCTCGACACGGAATCCGCGTCGCTGATCGGCGTCTACGAGTTCATGCGCAAGAACGAGCTGATCATCGCCTATCACGTGAAGGCGACGGGGCGCATCGAACTGTCCGAGGAACTGGCCGAATACAAGCTCGTGGCGCCCGAGAAGGTGCGGATCTGGAACGCCGGCACCGGCTTTGCCGTGGCCGATTTCCTGGAGCGGCGCGGGCTGCCCGTGCGCTTCTTCGACCGCGCCTCGGGCGAGGACATCCCCGACCCGCGCCGGCCGACGGACTTCAGCCTTGTCGCCGCTTCGTTACAATACGGCATCGACCAAAAATAAGTGGGATGAGAGGAATGGACTTCCAGAAAGAAGTGGACGCGCGCGGCCTGAACTGCCCGCTGCCGATCCTGCGGACCAAGAAGGCGCTGGCGGACATGGCCAGCGGCGACGTGCTCAAGGTGCTGGCCACCGACCCGGGCGCCACGCGTGACTTCCAGGCCTTCGCCAAGCAGACCGGCAACGAGCTGCTGTCGCACGCCGAAGTGGACAAGGTATTCGTGTTCTACATGAAGCGCCGCTAAGACCGCCTGGCCTATCTGGGCCCATCTGGCCACAAAAAAAGCCGCCTCGATCCGAGGCGGCTTTTTCATGCCGGGGGCGGTGCGCTTATCCGCGCTGGGCCAGATAGGCGCGGAATTCGTCGCGCACTTCCGGGTGCTTCAGGGCGAACTCGACAGTGGCCTTCAGGTAGCCGAGCTTGCTGCCGCAGTCGTAGCGCACGCCGTTGTAGCGGTAGGCCAGCACCTGCTCCTGGTCGAGCATCGACTGGATGGCATCGGTCAGCTGGTACTCGCCGCCCGCGCCCGGCTTCAGTTCGCGGATGTGGTCGAAGATACGCGGCGTGAGGATGTAGCGGCCCACCACGCCAAGGTTCGACGGGGCGTCTTCGGGGGCCGGCTTCTCGACGATGCCGGACATCTTGATCACGCGCTCGTCCCATTCGCGGCCTTCCACCACGCCGTAGGAGCGGCTTTGCTCCGGCGCGATCTCTTCCACGCCCAGGACCGAGCAGTTGTAGTGGTTATAGACGTCGACCATCTGCTTCATGATCGGCACCTCGCCGTCGAGCAAGTCGTCCGCCAGCATGACGGCGAACGGCGTGTCGCCGACCAGCTTGGCCGCGCACAGCACGGCGTGGCCCAGGCCCAGGGCCTCGGGCTGGCGCACGTAGTAGCACTCCACGTGCGAGGGCTTGATCGAACGCACCACATCGAGCAGGGCCTGCTTGTTCTTGGCCTCCAGCTCCATTTCCAGTTCGTACGCCTTGTCGAAATGGTCCTCGATGGCGCGCTTGGAGCGGCCCGTGACGAAGATCATTTCCGTGATGCCGGCGGCCATGGCTTCCTCCACGGCGTACTGGATCAGCGGTTTGTCCACCACTGGCAGCATTTCCTTGGGACTCGCCTTGGTCGCAGGGAGGAATCGGGTACCTAGCCCAGCGACCGGAAAGACGGCCTTGGTGACGCGGTTTTCCATTTCAGCTTTCCTTTTCAATCCGGTGTAACACCGTGCCGTACGGGGAGGGCGCCGTCTGTCCGGCTTCGTCCGACGCTGACGTAACGGTCACATACCGTTACACATGAACGAGGCCGGATGCCAGTCGAGTCGCAACTTCCGTGCCGGCGGCGCAGAAGCGGCGGACCCGTCAGGCGGGCAGACGCTGTAGTTGATCCTGGAGCTTGGCAAGCGTCTGTTCGAAATCCGACAAACGCTGTGTTTCCTGCGCCACAACCGCGGGCGGCGCCTTGGCCACGAAGGCTTCGTTGGTCAGCTTGCCCCGGCATTTGCCGATTTCGTTGCTGATCCGGTCGATCTCCTTGCCCAGGCGCACGCGCTCGGCCGCGACGTCGATCTCGATCTTCAGCAGCAGGTGATTGCCGCCGACGATGGCCACTGGCGCCCCGGCGCCTTCCTTCTGGAGGGCGATCTCGTCTTCGAACACCTTCACCTCGGAAAGTTTCGCCAGTGCCTGGATTTGCGCCGCGGCGGCGTTCAGGAATGTGCTGTCGCCGTGGGCGTAGAGCGGAATGCGCTGGGCCGGCGAGATGTTCATCTCGCCACGCAGGTTGCGGCAGGCATCCACCACGGCCTTGAGCTGGGCCACCCAGGCTTCGGCGGCTTCGTCGATCTTGGCGGCGGCCGGCAGCGGGTAGTCCTGCAGGGCGATGGTCTCGCTGCCGTCACCCTTGGCACGGCCGGCCAGCGGGGCCACCTTCTGCCAGAGTTCCTCGGTGATGAACGGGATGATCGGGTGCGCCAGGCGCAGCACCGTCTCCAGCACGCGCAGCAGCGTGCGGCGCGTAGCGCGTTGCTGGGCCTCGGTGCCGGTCTGGATCTGCACCTTGGCGAGTTCCAGGTACCAGTCGCAGTACTCGTCCCAGACGAACTTGTAGATTGCGCTGGCGATATTGTCGAAACGATATTCGTCGAAGCCCTTTTCGACTTCGCCCTCCACGCGCTGGAGCAGCGAGACGATCCAGCGGTCCGCCTGCGAGAAGTGCAGGTAGCCGTCCGGGCCGCAGTCGTTGCTGCACGGGCCCATGCCGCAGTCATGGCCCTCGGTGTTCATCAGCACGAAGCGGGTGGCGTTCCAGAGCTTGTTGCAGAAGTTGCGGTAGCCCTCGCAGCGGCCGGTGTCGAAGTTGATGTTGCGGCCCAGCGTGGCCAGCGAGGCGAAGGTGAAGCGCAGGGCGTCCGCGCCGAACGCGGGAATGCCGTCCGGGAACTCTTTCTTGGTCTTGGATTCGATGCGCGGCGCGTCTTTCGGGCGGCGCAGGCCGGTGGTGCGCTTCTTGAGCAGCGGTTCGAGTTCGATGCCGTCGATCAGGTCCACCGGGTCCAGGGTATTACCCTCGGACTTGCTCATCTTCTTGCCTTCGGAGTCACGCACCAGGCCGTGTACATACACGGTGTGGAACGGCACCTGGCCGGTGAAGTGCCTGGTCATCATGACCATGCGCGCCACCCAGAAAAAGATGATGTCGTAGCCGGTGACCAGCACCGACGATGGCAGGAAGTGCTCCAGCTCCGGCGTCTTTTCGGGCCAACCGAGTGACGAGAACGGCACGAGCGCGGACGAGAACCACGTGTCCAGCACGTCTTCCTCGCGGCGCAGCGGGCCGGTGCTGCCGGCCGCCTGGGCCTTGGCGCGGGCGTCTTCCTCGGTACGGGCGACAAAGCAGTTGCCGGCGTCGTCGTACCAGGCCGGGATCTGGTGGCCCCACCAGAGCTGGCGGCTGATACACCAGTCCTGGATGTTGGCCAGCCACTGGTTGTAGGTGCTGTTCCAGTTCTCGGGCACCAGCTTGATCTCGCCGCTCTGCACGGCGTCCAGCGCCACTTCGGCGATCGAGCGGCCCGGATAGTACGTGCCCTCGGGAGCCGGCTTGCTCATGGCGACGAACCACTGGTCGGTCAGCATCGGCTCGATCACGGTGCTGGTGCGCTCGCTGCGCGGCACCATCAGCTTGTGCTTCTTGACCTCGCCCAGCAGGCCCTGTTCCTTCAGGTCGGCGACCATCTTCTCGCGCGCCGCGAAGCGGTCCATGCCGGCGTAGGCGGCCGGTGCGTCGGCGACGATCCTGGCGTCCAGCGTCAGGATGGACAGCTGCGGCAGGTTGTGGCGCTGGCCCACCGCATAGTCGTTGAAGTCATGGCCCGGCGTGACCTTGACCACGCCCGTGCCGAACGCGCGGTCCACGTATTCATCGGCAATGACCGGAATCTGGCGGTCGGTCAGCGGCAGGTGCACGAACTTGCCGATCAGGTGCGCGTAGCGCTCGTCCTCGGGGTGGACCATCACGGCGGTGTCGCCGAGCATGGTTTCCGGGCGCGTGGTGGCCACGGTCAGGTGGGTCAGGCCGTGCACGGCGTCCGGCTCGGCCAGCGGGTAGTGGATGTGCCAGAGCGAGCCTTCCTCTTCCACGCTGTCCACTTCCAGGTCGGACACGGCCGTGCCCAGCACCGGGTCCCAGTTGACCAGGCGCTTGCCGCGGTAGATCAGGCCCTGTTCGAACAGGCGGACGAACACCTCGGTCACGGCCTGCGACATCTCGGGCGACATCGTGAAGTACTCGCGCGTCCAGTCGATCGACGCCCCCATGCGGCGCACCTGGCGCGTGATGGTGGAGCCCGACTCCTCCTTCCACTCCCAGACCTTCTCGACGAACTTTTCGCGGCCGAGGTCATGGCGCGACACGCCCTGGGCTTCCAGCTGGCGCTCCACCACGATCTGCGTGGCGATACCCGCGTGGTCGGTACCCGGCACCCACAGCGTGTTGGCGCCGCGCATGCGCGCGTGGCGCGTCAGGCCGTCCATGATGGTCTGGTTGAACGCGTGGCCCATGTGCAGCGTGCCGGTCACATTGGGCGGCGGCAGCTGGATGGCGAAATCGGGGCGATTGGCGTCCATCGTGGGCTGGGCGATGCCGCGGCGCTCCCATTCGGGGCCCCATTTCGCCTCGATGGCGGCGGGTTCGAAGCTCTTGGCAAGGGACTGGTCTTGGGCGGTCATGCTTGGGGATGTCGAGGTATGCGGGTCGGGGCTGGCCGCTGGGCGGACTGATCGGATTCCATCGAAAACAGTCGGGGCGCCACGGCGTCGGGCCGGGAAAACGTCAAATTATAGGGGAGGCGGGGGTGCCGGTGCGCATTTGCCGACGCCGACGGCCGCCGGGCACCGCTGGCGGCCCCGGTCCCCCCGGTATAATTGCCGCCATTCCCCGGCCCCACGCGGCCAAAAGGCCCCTTCCCCGATGTCCAGCCTGCTTGCCAATCTCAACGCCGAACAACTCGCCGCCGTCACGTTGCCCGATGAACCGGCCCTGATCCTGGCGGGGGCGGGCAGTGGCAAGACCCGCGTGCTGACCACCCGCATCGCCTGGCTGATCCAGAACGGCCGGGTGTCGCCGGCCGGCGTGCTGGCCGTCACCTTCACCAACAAGGCGGCCAAGGAGATGCAGACCCGGCTGTCATCCATGCTGCCCATCAACACGCGCGGCATGTGGATCGGCACCTTCCACGGGCTCTGCAACCGGATGCTGCGCGCGCACTTCCGTGACGCCGGGCTGCCGCAGACCTTCTCGATCCTGGACACCCAGGACCAGCTTTCCGCGCTCAAGCGGCTGCTGAAGTCGCTGAATGTCGATGACGAGAAGTACCCGGCCAAGAACCTCCAGTACTTCATCAACAACGCCAAGGAGCAGGGGCTGCGCCCCCGCGACGTGGAGGCGAACGACGATTTCAACCGCCGTTTCGTCGATCTGTACGCTGCCTACGATGAGCAGTGCCAGCGCGAAGGCGTGGTCGATTTCGCCGAATTGCTACTGCGCTGCTACGAACTGCTGCGCTACAACGACGCCATCCGCCAGCACTACCAGCACCGGTTCCGCCACGTGCTGGTGGACGAGTTCCAGGACACCAACGTGCTCCAGTACCAGTGGCTCAAGCTGCTGGCCGGCTATGGCACGGGCAGCGCGGCGGCGGTGTTCGCCGTGGGCGATGACGACCAGAGCATCTACGCGTTTCGTGGCGCCAACGTCGGCAATATGCGCGACTTCGAGAACGAATTCCGCGTACGCCACCTGATCAAGCTGGAGCAGAACTACCGCTCGCACGGCCACATCCTCGATTCGGCCAACCATCTGATCGCCCACAACGCGCGGCGGCTGGGCAAGAACCTGCGCACGGACGCCGGCCACGGCGAGCTGGTGCGGGTGTTCCAGGCCGGGTCGGACGGGCAGGAGGCCTCCTGGATCGTCGAGGAGATCCGCGACCAGATCGCCCAGGGGATGTCGCGCTCCGAGATTGCCATCCTGTATCGCAGCAACGCGCAGTCGCGGGTGATCGAGCACGCGCTGTTCTCGTCCGGCATCGCCTATCGCGTGTACGGCGGCCTGCGCTTCTTCGAGCGGGCCGAAGTGAAGCATGCGCTCGCTTATCTGCAATTGATCGAGAACCCGCGCAACGACGCGGCGTTCGGGCGGGTGGTCAACTTCCCCACGCGCGGTATTGGGGCGCGCTCGCTGGAGTTGCTCCAGGACGCCGCGCGCCAGTACAACGTCTCGCTCTCCGAGGCGGTGGCCTATGTGCCGGGCAAGGCGGGCAGCACGATGGGCGCGTTTATCCGCCTGATCGAGCAGATGCGGGCCGAGACGCGGCGCATGACCCTGCCGGAGACGGTGGAGTACGTGATCAACACCAGCGGCCTGATCCAGCACTTCCAGACCGAGAAGGAAGGTCAGGACCGCATCGAGAACTTGCAGGAACTGGTTACCGCCGCGCAGGCCTTTGTGGTGGAAGAGGGCTACGGGCTCGACGCACTGGCCAGCGTGCTACCCGCCAACCGGATCGGCGACGCCGCGCCGGTGCTGGCCGATGGCGACCAGGTGCTCCAGGTGCTCGATCCCGAGCAGTTGCCGGTGGTGATGACGCCGCTCGTGGCGTTCCTGACCCATGCCTCGCTGGAGGCCGGCGACAACCAGGCCCAGGCCGGCCAGGACGCGGTGCAGATGATGACCGTGCACGCGGCCAAGGGCCTCGAATTCAACGTGGTGTTCATCACCGGCCTGGAGGAAGGGCTGTTCCCGCACGAGAACAGCGCGATGGAGGCCGATGGGCTGGAGGAAGAGCGCCGCCTGATGTACGTGGCGATCACCCGCGCGCGCGAGCGGCTCTATATGTCCTTCGCCCAGAGCCGTGTGCTGCATGGCCAGATGCGTTACCACATCCGCTCGCGGTTCTTCGAGGAGTTGCCGGAGGCGTCGCTGAAGTGGATCACGCCGCCGGCGCAGGCCTACGGTTCGTACAGTGGTGGCGGTGGTGGCGGTTATGGCCGGGAGGGCTATGGCCGCAACCGCCAGGGCGGGGAGCGGGAGAGCGGCTGGGGCCGCGACTGGTTCAAGAAGCCCGAGGACGTGCCCTACAGCGGCACCCGGCCCACGGGCGGCATGGACACCGGCAAGACCTACGCCGAGGAAAAACGCGCAGCCGACACCGGCTTCCGGGTCGGCCAGAACGTATTCCACAACAAGTTCGGGGAAGGCAAGATCACGGCGCTGGAAGGCGAGGGCGCCGATGCGCGCGCCAATATCAACTTCAAGCGCCACGGCGCCAAGTGGCTGGCGCTGGCGGTGGCCAAGCTCGACACCATCGACTGAAGCCGGCACCCGGCCGGGGTTGCCCCGGCTAGGTGCCTAATACGTCACGTATTGACGTTCTGGGCGTCGGTGGCCTCGGCCGGCACGATGTTGAAGCAGCCGCGATAGGTGGCGTAGAACGAGCAGTACAGAATCGCCAGCATCAGCAGCGAGTACGGCGTGACCAGGAACGACAGCACCGTCTCCGCGCCGATCGCGGCGAAGATCACTTCCAGGAACAGCGGCAGCGCCACGATCAGGACGGCGAACAGCCCGGCGTAGGCGAAGAACGCGCCCCGGTTGCGCCAGCAGGCCGTCCAGCTGAAGAACAGCGCCTTCACCGGCGGCACGCCGTGCCAGGCGGTCAGCATCGGCGCGAACCAGAACAGCATTGCGATCGGCGTGTAGAGCGCCGCCCCGGTCAGCATGGCCAGGTAAAGCTGGCGCATCGCGTCCGGCGTGGGCTCCTCGCCCTTCAGCACCACTTGCGCCAGCGCACCGATATCGACCACCGACGTGGCGATCAGGCTCAGCAGGAACACCATCGCCGCATAGATGCCGCCCAGCACGAACAGGTGCCGCATGGCCTGCTTGCCATTGCTGCGGAACCCCGCCAGCAGCACCGTGGGGAGCACGCGCTTGCTCTGGATGACATCGCGGCAGGCCGTCATCACCCCCACATTGATGCCCGGCGTGACCACCAGCAGCGCGATGATGCCGAACAGCGGCACGAAGATCGCGAGCTGCGCGGCAATCAGGTAGATGAACAGCAGCATCAGGAACGCGAGCGGGTTCTTGCGGAACAGCCAGATGCCCTGGCGGAACCAGACGTAGCCTTCCTTGGCGGGAACTTCCAGTAGTTGCATGGCGAATCAGATCCAGGGGAGCGGTGCGTCGGCGTCGAGACGCCGGCGCAGGATGCGTTCGAAGTGGGTCGGATCGTGCGGCTGGAGCATGTCGGCCTCGCGCGGCAGGAAAAAGTCCCACAGACGCGATACCCAGAAGCGCAGCGCGCCCGCGCGGAGCATGTCCTGCCAGTGCGCGGCCTCGGTGGCCGTGAGTGGCCTCACCGCATGATAAGCCCGCAGCATGGCCTGCGCGCGGTCAACGTCCAGCGCGCCGGTGGGCAGGTCGATACACCAGTCATTCACGGTCACGGCCAGGTCGAACAGCCACTTGTCGTTGCCGGCGAAGTAGAAATCGAAGAAACCGCCGAGTTTCGGCGCGCCGCTGGCATCGGTGTCGAACAGGACGTTGTCACGGAACAGGTCGCAGTGGCACGGGCCGCCGGCCAGCGCGGCGTAGTCGGCGCTGCCGAAGAACGCGGTCTGGTGGGCGATCTCGCCGGCCAGCAACTGGCGCTGGGCCGGGTCGAGGAACGGCAGGATCTCGGGTTCGGTCTGGCGCCACCAGGCCAGGCTGCGCAGGTTGGGCTGCTGGCGCGGATAGTCCTGCCCGGCCAGATGCATGCGGGCCAGCATGGTGCCCACCTCGGCGCAGTGGCTGGCCTGCGGGGCCAGTTGCGAGGCCCCGGAGAGCCGCGTGACGATGGTCGCCGGCTTGCCCTTGAGCGCGCGCAGGATCTCCCCGTCGCGCGCGGCCACGGGCGCCGGCACGCTGATGCCATGCCGGGCCAGATGGTCCATCAGGTGCAGGTAGTACGGCAGCTGCGCGAAGCTCAGCCGCTCGAAGATGGTCAGCACGTACTCGCGCGTGACGCCATCCTGCTCCATGGTCAGAAAGAAATTGCTGTTCTCGATCCCGGAAGCAATGCCGCGCAGCGCGCGGACTTCGCCAAGGTCGTAGTCAAGCAGCCAGCGGGCGATCTCGTCCTGCGAGACCGTGGTGAATACGGCCATACTGTTTTATTGGTGCGAATCGGGCGCGGCAGGCCGTTCTGGACAAAGACCGTCCGCCGCCGCGGCATGACTGCCGGAGGGCCGGCGCGATCCGGTCGGGCGTTGCCGTCCGGCCGGGTCGTGGGTGAATAGGATCGTTGAGACGCTCAGAATTTCAGGTTGACCGACGGCACGCGGTTCACGTCATGGTCACGGATCTTGGGCGAGCTGTCTTCCGGCTTGCTCATCTCGTATTTGGTGCCCATGCCCGAGCGTACCTGGATATCGGTGGCCTGCCCCTTGTTCCGGTACTCGGTCACCTGGGTCCCATCGCGCTCGTGCAGCACGAAGCTCGGCTCGCGCGGCTGGTTGAGCTGGCTTTTGGACGCGGGCGCGATCGGCTGGTTGTTGATCTGGTTCAGCTCTTGTTGTGTCAGCGCACTGCTTTCCGCGTTGCCCTGTGCGGCGGCCAGGGCCGGCATGGTCAGTGCCAGCACGGTCGCGGCGAGCACGGCAGCCGGGTGCGAAGGGGAGGTCATCTGGGGCTCCTGTGCGTGCGGGCCGGCAGGCCCCGCCACGCGGATTGAGTCTGCGGCCCGGCGGCGCTGGACCTGGCAGACTGACAGGCTTCCATTCTAGCAATTCCTGCCGCCCACGGGCCGCTCTCGTGACCCCCGGGGCACCCCGGCACGTGCGTCCTGCGCCTCCTCGCCGACCGGAGACGCCGCCAATGCCTTACAGATAGAACATTTCTTCCTTCGGCGGGATCGGGTGTTCGCCGCCGCGCTTCTCGTAATAGTCATAGACCGCTTCCAGCACTTCCTGGGGCTCGTCCACGATCTTCATCAGGTCGAGGTCGTGCTCGGCGATCAGGCCCATCGGCAGCAGCGTGAAGCGGAACCAGTCCAGCAGGCCCTTCCAGAACCGGCTGCCGTACATCACCACCGGCACCGAGCGCGACTTGCCAGTCTGCACCAGCGTGAGCACCTCGGCCAGCTCGTCCAGCGTGCCGAAGCCGCCGGGCATGACGATGAACGCGTCCGAATTCTTCACGAAGGTGACCTTGCGCGTGAAGAAGTGGCGGAAGCGCATGGCGATGTCCTGGTACGGATTGCCCTGCTGCTCGTGCGGAAGCTCGATGTTCAGGCCCACGCTGGCGGACTTGCCGGCGTGCGCGCCCTTGTTGGCGGCCTCCATGATGCCGGGGCCGCCGCCGGAGATCACCGCGAAGCCGGCGTCCGAGAACAGCCGGGCGATCTCGATGGTCTTCTGGTAGTACGGCGAGTCCTCGCGCAGGCGTGCGCTGCCGTAGATCGAGACGGCCGGGCGGATCTCCGAGAGGTACTCGGTGGCCTCGATGAACTCTGCCATAATCGTGAACATTTGCCACGAGGCACGCGCCTTCTTTGCGGTGGCGCGGTCTTCATCCGCCAGCGCGCGCAGGCTTGGAATCATCTTGCGCGGGTTGGCGCGCGCTGCCGCCGCCGCGGCGGCTGCATCCTGGGCTTCGGGCGATTTGCCCGCCGCCGCGGCATCGGCTTTCGCGGCGATGGCGGCGGCATGCGCCGAGGCTTTTTCGGGCGGCGGGTTCACGGTATCGCCGGAGATGTCGGAAACGTCCGAATCGGCCAGGGGGCCGGTCGCTGCGCCGCCAGCGGGGGCGCCAGTCAATTTAGAGTCCATGGGAATGTCGGATAGTCAAAAAACGCTTTTGCTCGTCGATGGATCGAGCTACTTGTATCGCGCGTATCACGCTCTGCCGGACCTGAGGAATGGCGAAGGGCTGCCTACAGGGGCAATCTACGGCATGATCAACATGTTGCGCAAGCTGCGCAACGACTTCCCGGCAGAGTATATCGCTTGCGTGTTCGACGCCAAGGGCAAGACGTTCCGGGATGCGCTATACCCCGCATACAAGGAACATCGCCCGTCCATGCCCGAGGATCTGGCCAAACAGATCGAGCCGATCCACGAGGCCGTGCGCGCGCTGGGCTGGCCGATCGTGGTGGTGGAAGGCGTGGAAGCCGATGACGTGATCGGCACGCTGGCCTGCCAGGCCACGGCGCAGGGCGTGCGTACCGTGGTATCCACGGGCGACAAGGACCTCGCGCAGCTGGTGAACGACCACGTCACGCTGGTCAACACGATGAGCGGCGAAGTGCTCGATCCGCCCGGTGTGGTGGCCAAGTTCGGCGTGCCGCCGGAGCGGATCGTCGATTATCTCTCCCTGATTGGCGATGCGGTGGACAACGTGCCCGGCGTGCCCAAGGTGGGGCCGAAGACCGCCGTGAAGTGGCTGGCCGAGTACGGCACGCTGGACAGCATCATGGCCGGCGCCGACGGCATCAAGGGCGTGGTGGGCGAGAACCTGCGCAACACGCTCGACTGGCTGCCGCGCGCGCGGGAGCTGGTTACGGTCAAGACCGACTGCGACCTCAGCGACGCCGTGGCGGACTTCCACGCGCTGCGCGAGCTGGGCGAGGACAACGAGAAGCTGGTCGCCTTCTTCTCGCGCTATGGCTTCAAGACCTGGCTGCGCGAGGCCACGGGCGAGTCCCTGCCGAACGCCCGCGCCGCCGCCCGCTCGTCGCGTGCCGGTGCGGCGCCGGCACCTTCGCCGCAGGGCGGGCTGTTCGATGGCCCGGCCGATGCCTCGGCCAACCTCCCCGCGCCCGACACCACCCCCGCCGAGATCCGCTACGAGACCGTGACCACCGAGGCCGCGCTCGACGCCTGGATCGCCCGGATCATCGATGCGCCGCTGACTGCCATCGATACCGAAACCACCTCGCTCGACCCGATGCAGGCCCAGCTGGTGGGCCTGTCGCTGTCGGTGGAGCCGGGTGAGGCCGCCTACATCCCCGTCGCCCATCGCGGCCCGGATGTGGCCGGCATGGAGAACCACGGCCAGCTGTCGCGCGAATACGTGCTGGAGCGGCTGCGCCCGTGGCTCGAAGACCCGGCGCGGCCGAAGCTCGGCCAGCACCTGAAGTACGACTCCCATGTCTTCGCCAACCACGGCGTCAAGCTGCTCGGCATCGCCCAGGACACGATGCTGGAAAGCTACGTGCTGGCCTCGCACCGTAACCACGGCATGGACAGCCTGGCCGAGCGCCTGCTGAACCTGAAGACGCTGACCTACGAGGAAGTCTGCGGCAAGGGCGCGAGCCAGATCGGCTTCGACCAGATCGACCTCCAGCGCGCCACAGAGTACGCGGCCGAGGATGCTGACGTGACGCTGCGTCTCCATCGCAAGATGCATCCGCAGCTGGAAGCGGCCAGCGGGCTCAAGTATGTGTACGAGAACATCGAGATTCCCGTCTCGGTGGTGCTCCAGAAGATCGAGCGCAATGGCGTGCTGATCGACGCCGCGCGGCTTGGCGCACAGAGCGCCGAACTCGGCCAGCGCATGATGGCGCTGGAGGCCGCCGCCTTCGAGGCCGCCGGGCAGCCGTTCAACCTCGGTTCGCCGAAGCAGATCGGCGAGATCCTGTTCACGCAGATGAAGCTGCCGGTGGTCAAGAAGACCGCCAGCGGGGCGCCATCCACGGACGAAGAGGTGCTGCAGAAGCTGGCCGAGGACTATCCGCTGCCCAAGCTGCTGCTCGACTATCGGGGTTTGTCCAAGCTGAAGTCCACCTACACGGACAAGCTGCCGAAGATGGTCAATCCGCAGACCGGGCGCGTGCACACGAGCTACGGGCAGGCCACGGCCGTGACAGGCCGGCTGGCCTCGACCGAGCCGAACCTCCAGAACATCCCGGTGCGGACCGAGGAGGGGCGGCGCATCCGCGAGGCGTTCATCGCCGCGCCGGGCAACGTGATCGTCTCCGCCGACTACTCGCAGATCGAGCTGCGCATCATGGCCCATATCTCGGGCGACGAGAACCTGCTGCGCGCCTTCGCCAACGGCGAGGACATCCACCGCGCCACCGCGGGCGAGATCTTCGGCGTGGAGCGCGAGGCGGTGTCCAGCGAGCAGCGCCGCTACGCCAAGGTCATCAACTTCGGCCTGATCTATGGCATGAGCGCGTTCGGGCTGGCCAGCAACCTCGGCATCGAGCGCGAGGCGGCCAAGCACTACATCGACCGCTACTTCATGCGCTACCCCGGCGTGGCCCACTACATGGAAGAGACGCGCCAGACCGCGCGCGAGCAGGGCTACGTGGAAACGGTGTTCGGCCGCCGCCTCTGGCTGCCCGACATCAACGGCGGCAATGGCCCGCGCCGCCAGGGCGCCGAGCGCGCCGCCATCAACGCGCCGATGCAGGGCACGGCGGCGGATCTCATCAAGCTGTCGATGATCGCCGTGCAGGACTGGCTCGAGGGTGACAACCTCGGTACGCGCCAGATCATGCAGGTGCACGATGAACTGGTGCTCGAAGTGCCGCAGGCCGAACTCGAACTGGTGAAGACGCGCCTGCCCGAGCTGATGTGCTCCGTGGCGACGCTGCGCGTGCCGCTGGTGGCCGAAGTGGGCAGCGGCAGCAACTGGGAAGAGGCGCATTGAAGGTGACGCCTCTCCTGCATGCGGATGCGTACAGGAGAGGCGTTGCGGTGAATGCGCGACACCATCGCGTGGAGGCTTGCCAGTTCTATTGCCGTGCAGCAAACTGGCATCAACGAACAGGATCCGCGCGGCGCCACAACGACAACATAACGCTCGCCGACGCGGGTCGACACCGGTTTCCAAATAGAGAAGATCGGGTAGACCATGAGCACCACGGATGGCAGTACAACCGGTAACGAGGTAGCAGCAGGCACGGTGGCACACATCGGTACACAGGGCGATACACAAGTCGAACCATCGCCCAACGCGCAGCGCGACACGCTGCGCGCGACGCAGGCATCCGCCCATCGCATCATCGTCGTGGGCGGCGGGGCCGGCGGGCTTGAGCTCGTGACCCGGCTCGGCGACAAGCTGGGCAAGCGCGGCCAGGCCCAGGTGGTGCTGGTGGACCGCTCGCCCACGCACATCTGGAAGCCGCTGCTCCACGAAGTGGCCGCCGGCAGCATGGACCCCAACACCCACCAGCTCGAATACGTTGCGCAGGCGCGGTGGCACCACTTCGAGTTCCAGCAGGGCGAGCTGACCGGTGTCGATCGGGCGCGCAAGGTCATCCAGGTGGCCGCGTGCGTCGATCTGGATGGCACCGAGCTGCTGCCCGCGCGCGAACTCCCCTATGACACGCTGGTCCTGGCCATCGGCTGCGTCACGCACTTCTTCAACGTGCCCGGCGCGGCCGAGCATGCGATTGCGCTCGATACCGTCGAGCAGGCCGAGCGCTTCCGCCGCAAGCTGATTGCCGCGTGCGTGCGCGCCCAGAATGGGCGGGGCCGTACCGGCGAGGATGGCCGGCCGCGCGTGGACGTGGCGATCATCGGCGCCGGCGCCACGGGCGTGGAGCTGTCCGCCGAGCTGCGCAACACCGCGCACGTGCTCAACGCCTACGGCCTGCACCAGCTGGACCCGCGCCGCGATGTGCGCATCCACGTGATCGAAGCCGGCCCGCGCATCCTGCCGGCGCTGTCCGAGCGCGTGTCCGCCGAAACCACCAAGCTGCTGCGCAAGCTCGACGTGGACGTGCTGACCGCCGAGCGCGTGACGCAGGTCACCGACGACGCCGTGCTCACCGCCAGCGACAAGCGCATCGACGCCGACCTGACGGTCTGGGCGGCCGGCATTACCGCGCCGGGCGTCCTCCGCACGCTCGGCCTGCCAGTCAGCAAGCAGGGCCAGATCGTGGTGGGCCCCACGCTGCAAACCGAGGCCGATCCGGACATCTTCGCGTTCGGCGACTGCGCCAGCTGCCCGTGGCCGGAGAAGCAGACCGCCGTGCCGCCGCGCGCGCAGGCGGCGCACCAGCAGGCCACCTTTCTCTATGACGCGATCCGCGCCCGCATGGACGGCAAGCCGCTGCCGCGGTTTGCGTTCAAGGACTTCGGCTCGCTGGTGTCCCTGGGGCACTTCAGCGCGGTCGGCAGCCTGATGGGCGGGCTGATCGGCGGGTCGATGTTTATCGAGGGGCTGATGGCGCGCTTCATGTACACCTCGCTGTACCGGATGCACGTGCTGGCGCTCCACGGTGCCATCGGCATGGGGCTCGATACGGTGACGCACTGGCTGCGCAGCAAGACCAGCCCGCGCGTGAAGCTGCACTGAGGAGCATTGGGGAGGAAGGGGCGGGGGCGTGGCACGGGGCGGCAAAGTGCGCTTAGAATCGCTGGCGTTGCGTGAGCACCGTATGCGTCACGCCAGCGAACCCAAGGAGCCCGCCCCATGCTGCAGCCCGAAGTGGAAAGCCTCGTCCCCGGCCAGACGTTCGATCGCCGGCGTTTCGTCAAGACCGCGCTGGGCTCCGCCTTCGCGGCGGCGGCCCTGCCGGTGGCGGCCGAAACCATCAAGACCGACTTCAACGGCCTGACCGCCGGCGAAGTGACCATCCCGTCCGGCGGCTTCAACATGCCCGCCTACCGCGCCCAGCCCGAAGGCAAGACCAACCTGCCCGTGGTGCTGGTGATCAGCGAAATCTTCGGCGTGCATGAACACATTGCAGACATTTGCCGACGCTTCGCCAAGCTCGGCTACCTGGCCATCGCGCCGGAACTGTTCGCGCGGCAGGGCGACCCGGGCAGCTTCGGCACGATCCAGGAATTGCAGACCAACATCATCGCCAAGGTGCCGGACGCGCAGGTCATGGGCGACCTGGACGCCGCCAGCACCTGGGCCGGCGCCCATGGCGGCGACCTGAACCGGCTCGGCATCACCGGCTTCTGCTGGGGCGGACGCATCACCTGGCTCTACACCGCCCATAGCCCCCGGGTGAAGGCCGGCGTGGCCTGGTACGGCCAACTGGTAGGCGAGCCGACGCCGCTCAAGCCGCGCAGCGCACTGGAGAGCGTCAACCAACTCCACGCGCCCGTGCTGGGGCTGTACGGCGGCAAGGACACCGGCATCACGCAGGAGCACGTCGCGAAGATGAAGGCCGCGCTGGTAGCGTCGCCCGATGCCAATGCGAAGGCTTCGACGTTCGTGGTCTATCCCGAAGCGGGCCACGCCTTTAACGCCGATTACCGGTCCAGCTATGTGGAAGCTGCCGCCAAGGATGGCTGGCAACGCTGCCTGGCCTGGCTGCGCGCGAACAAGGTGGCCTGAGCGGGAGCGAGCGGGGGCGATTGACCCTGCCCCGAGTTGGACATCGCGGACATTGCAAAGTCGGCGCGGACATACGTACAATGCGGCTTTCCAGTTTTTGCAACCTTGTTGCGTTAATCGGTATGCGGCGGACCTGACAGCCGCATACCGGGCGCCGGGAGCCCATCATCCATTCCACGCTTCTGTACATCCTGCTGGCGGCGACCATTTCGGGCGTCGGGAGCATTCTCGGGGCGGCGCTGCTGTCGCTGACCGTGGCCTCGCGCGTGGTCGAGCGCATGGTGAGCTTCTCGGTAGGGGTGTTGCTCGCCACGGCACTGCTTCACTCGCTGCCCGAGGCGTTCGAGTCCGGCGCAGACCCGCGTGCGCTGTTCGGCACATTGCTGGCCGGCCTGCTGGGCTTCTTCCTGCTGGAGAAGATCTCGTTGCTGCGCCACTCGCACCACCATGAGGGCGACGGGCACCACCATCATCACGGCCATGACCGCGAGGAAGCGGGCCGCAGCGGCCTGACCATCCTCGTCGGGGATACCTTCCACAACTTTGCCGATGGCATCGTGATTGCCGCTGCCTTCCTGGCCGATCCCAAGATCGGCGTGGTGACGGCGCTGGCGATTGCCGCGCATGAGATTCCGCAGGAAGTTGGCGATTTCATCGTGTTGCTCAACGCGGGATTCTCGAAGGCGCGTGCCTTCGCGTTCAACCTGCTGTCGAGCCTGGCGGCCGTGATCGGCGGCGTGGTGGGATATTTCCTGCTGGACCAACTGAGCGGCTGGATTCCGTATGTGCTCGTGATTGCGTCGAGCAGCTTTGTCTATATCGCCGTGAGCGACCTGATGCCGCAGATGCAGCGCAGGCCGCGCCTCAAGGAGTCGGCGGTGCAGGTGGTGCTGGTGGCGGCGGGCATCGCGGCGATCGTGTTCATCACGAACGGCGTGCGCGAGGAGCACGACCACCACCGTGGGACGAAGACGGAGGCGGCGTCGCACTGACGCCGCTTCGCGTATTGGCGCCGGGATTCAGGCGCCGGTCGCTACCGGCCGCTTCGGGTCGGCGCACCACTCGCTCCACGACCCCGGATAGAGCGCCGCGCCGGTCAGGCCAGCCACTTCCATCGCCAGCAGGTTGTGGCAGGCGGTCACGCCGGAGCCGCACTGCATCACCGTATCGGCCGGCGCCTTGCCGGCAAACACCTGGCCGAACTCCGCACGCAGCGTCTCCGCCGGCTTGAAATAGCCGTCCGGGGCGAGGTTGTCTTTGAAGAAGCGATTCACCGCGCCGGGAATATGGCCGCCGACGGGGTCGAGCGTCTCGTTCTCGCCGCGGAAGCGGTCGGCGGCGCGGGCATCCACCACCAGCCGGGACGGGCTGGCGAGATTGGCCAGCAGCGCTTCGGCATCGACGGTCGGCACCAGCGACGCCTTGCGTGACAGGTCACCGCCGGTGCCGTTGTCGGTGTCCGTATCGGGCTCTGGGGTTGCCCCGCGCTCGAGCGGCAGCCCAGCCGCCACCCAGGCATTCTTCCCGCCATCGAGCACCGTCACGGCCCCATGGCCAATCCAGCGCATCAGCCACCAGAGCCGGGCCGCGAACATGCCGCCCTGGGCGTCATAGGCCACGACCAGCGAACCATCGTTCACGCCAAGCGCCCGCAGCCGCGCGGCGAACAGCTCCGCATCGGGCAGCGGATGCCGGCCGTTGAATCCGGTCTTGGGCCCGGACAGTTCGTTGTCGAGGTGGAGGTAGTAGGCCCCCGGCAGGTGGCCCTGGTGATAGGCCTCGCGCCCGGCAGCCGGGTCGGCGAGATCGAACGAGCAGTCGAACAGCACGACGTCGTGGCTGCCCTGGCTAAGCAGCGCATCCAGTTCCGTCGCGGAAATCAGTGGGTTCGGCATTGGCGTTAAGCATCGGGTTGAGCAATGCCGTCAATGCTACACCGCGCGCCGGGTCAACGTCGGCTGGCGCGTCGGCGGAGCAGGCGCCGGACGAGAAGGGCGAGAGCCGTGGCGGCGGCCACGGGGAGGAAGGAAAGGATCAGGTAGTAGTTGGTGGCGAGAGACTCGACATCGTCCATCTGCGGATCCGTCGTCATCCGTCCGATGACATCAGCCACCCACTCCGGGTAGTCAGGGAAGACGTCCGGGTAGTGGCTCCAGGCCATGGCATACAGGAACGTGGCGATCACCAGCCAGATTGCCAGTAGCAAGGCATTGGCGAGCCATTTCATTTGACCACCACTTTCCCATAGGCGCGGAAATCAGCGCCTGGGACAGCACTTCCTCTGGAGCGCTTTCCGCCTGTTTCACGATCGATGATGTAGTACGTGCCGGGTGGGATGGGGCCGAGCTTTACCAGGCAGCTGTTCGCCCGCTTGTTGATATAGGGGGTCTTTCCCGAGAAGGCAGGGAATGAAGCGCTGCCAACGCTAAATGCGCTTATCGGCTGGTCATTCAACACAAAACCGCACTGCTGCATGGCAAAGCTCCGTCGTTGGGTGCGACGGGGGACTCTACCCAGCCACGCTCAGCCCGATCTGACCATCATCAAAGCCGGGCGGGCTTTCAGCGTTCTGCTACACCGCGGGATCGATCAGTGCGGTTTTGCGCGTCGGCGGAGCTTGCGCCGGAGGAACAGGCCAAGTGCCGTCAGGACGGCCACCGGCGGGAACGAGAGGATCAGGTAGTAGTAGGTCGTCAGCGACTCGATGCCCCTTGGCTGATAGTCCCTTGTCAGCCAGTCGATGAAACGGCCCACTGACTCAGGGTATTCAGGGAAATAGTCGGGATAGCGGCTCCATACGAGCCCGTAGATATGCGTGGCGACGACCAGCCAGATCACCAGCAGGACTGTATTGCGGAGCTGACTCATCTGACCACCACTTTTCCGTAAGCGAGGAGCCGTGTTCCCGGGATCGGGAATTTCTTCGAGGCCGTCAGCAAATGACGGATGACGTGGAAGTCAGTAGGGCGCTCGATCGTGATGCAGCCCTTGCTGATGCCACGCCTACCTTTTGGGTGCAACCTAAAGTTGCCTCGACGAATTTCATTGCAAAACGTCCAGTCGTCCATGCGGCCATCGTCGGCGTATAGCGCGAACCAATCCGTTTGGCGTTCGTACCATTCGTAAAACCACCCCAGTCGTCCGCCAGATTCACGATCAACGATGTAGTACGTGCCCGGTGGAATGGGGCCATGGTCTGGAATACAGATGCTCGTTCGCTTGTTGATGTGGGGAGCCAGGCCAGAAAAGGCAGGAAACTCGGCACTTCCTGCACGGAACGCACTCATCGGCTGGTCGTTCAACACCAAACTGCACTGCTGCATGACAAAGCTCCGTCGTTGGGTACGACGGCAGACTCTACTCAGCCAAGCTCAGCCCGATCTGACCATCATCAAAGCCCAGCAGGCTTTCGGCGTTCTGCTACACCTCAGGATGCACTTCCGCCTCCGCCGACTTCACAGGCGTGGCCGGGGTCGGGTGCTTGTCGGTGTCGCGGGCGCGGGTGAGGGTGGTGGCGATGCCGCTGGCGATGATCAGCACCATGCCGAGCCACGAGATCCAGTTGAGCTTGTCGTCCCAGACCAGGATGCCCCAGAGGCTGGAGAACACGATGCCCGCGTACTGGAGGTTGGCGGTCAGGAGGGTATTGCCGCGCTTGTAGGCGCGCGTCATCGAGGTCTGGCCCAGCGTGGCCAGGATGCCGATGGCGAGCAGCAGCCCAGCGCCGTGCCAGGTATGGTGGCTGACGCCGGAGTAGAGCATCCAGACCAGCCCGCAGACCATGCCGACGGCGGAGAAATAGAAGACGATGCGGCCTTCGGGCTCGCCAAGCTGGCCGAGCTGGCGCACCTCCACATAGGCCAGCGCCGTGAACACGCCGGAGATCAGGCCGATGAGGCCGCCGGTCAGCTGGTCCTTGCCGACCGACGGCTGCAGCAGGCAGAGCACCCCGGCGAACGACAGCAGGATCGCGCCGATCAGCTTGCGGTCCGCGCCGCCCGCCGTGCCGGCCAGCGCCGCGCTGGCGCCCAGGATCAGCGCGATCCAGACCGGCGACATGTAGTTCAGCGTCATGGCCGTGGCCAGCGGCAGCAGGGTGATCGAGGTGAACCAGAGTAGCAGGGCGGTCACGCCGAACAGGCTGCGCTTGATGTGCGTGGCCATGTGCGGCGTGCGTACGGAAATGCCTTGCGAGCGCAGCATGATCCACATGATCGTCACACCGATGATGCTGCGATAGAAGACGATTTCGCCGGTGGTGTAGAACTCGGATGCCAGCTTGACGCCCACCCCCATCAAGGAAAAGGCGAAGGCGGCGAACAGCATCCAGAGCGATTGCATGGCGGGGGCGAGAGAGGTGGAACGGCAGCCGGCCGGGCTTCGTGGCGGCCGGCGCAGCGCGGGAAAACCCCGATTCTATCAGTGGCCAGATGGCCACTCCAACGCAAAACGGACCGTTTTCACGGTCCGTTTCGGGCTGGCTACAGGGGTTGGGCGAATAGCGGGCGATAACCGACCACTCACGCCTGCCGGCGCCTCAGCCGGTGTACCGCATGCTCCGTCGATACCACTCGTGGAAGTGCTGCATGCCGTCTTCCATCGGCGACTGGTACGGGCCGGTCTCGCTGACGCCGCGCTTCATCAGTGCCAGGCGGCCAGCGTCCATGCGCTCGGCGATCTCGTCGTCCTCGATGCACGTCTCCATATAGGCGGCGCGCTCGGCCTCGACGAACTCGCGCTCGAACAGCGCGATTTCCTCGGGGTAATAGAACTCCACCACATTGCGGGTCTTGCGCGGACCCACCGGATGCAGCGTCGAGATGACCAGCACGTTCGGGTACCACTCCACCATCACGTTGGGGTAGTAAGTCAGCCAGATCGCGCCGTGCTTGGGCAGCTTGCCGTTGTTGAAGCGCAACACTGCGTCGTGCCACTTCTGGTAAGTCGGGCTACCTGGCCGCTTCAGGCCCTGGTGCAGGCCCACGGTCTGCACACTGTGCCATTCGCCGAACTCCCAGGTCAGGTCGTCGCACGAGACGAAGCTGCCCAGGCCCGGGTGGAACGGCACGACGTGGTAGTCCTCCAGATAGACCTCGATGAAGGTCTTCCAGTTGTAGTCGCACTCGTGCACTTCCACGTGGTCGAGCATGTAGCCGTCGAAGTTCAGGTCCTCGGCCACGCCCATGCGAGCGAGGTCCGCGCGCACATCGCGGGCGCCCTCGAACAGCAGGCCGTTCCAGTTCTGGAGCGGCGACCGGTTCAGGTGGACGCACGGCTGCTGCGCGAAATGCGGCGCGCCGAGCAGGTCACCCTTGAGGTCGTAGGTCCAGCGATGGAGCGGGCAGACGATGTTCTTGGCGTTGCCGCGGCCGTTCAGCATGATGGCCTGACGGTGGCGGCACACATTCGACAGCAGCTCGATGCCGTCCGGATTGCGGACCAGCATGCGGCCCTCGTCCTCGGCGGCGAGCGTGTGGAAATCGCCCGTCTCCGGGACCATCAGCGTATGGCCGACGTATCCCGGGCCTTTCCTGAACAGCAGTTCCAGTTCTTGTTGATGCAGCGCCTCGTCAAAGTAGACATCCACGGGCAACTGCGAATCAGCCGGCGCCAGCTTGAGCGCGGTGCTGAGATTGGACATTATCCCCACTCCCTAGTAACAGGCGAAAGCAGTGAACAACCCAACCATCGAAATATGAAATCGATTTGGGAAACCCTGTCAGACGAGCCGGGCGCGGTCCGGTTCCCCGGCGTGACTGGCCGAAACTTGAGGTTCGGTGCAGGCGGGCACAGGGCGGGAGCTGCGTTACACAAAGCACTTAAAAGCTGGCAACGGGCGACCCCTGGCACGGCGCCGCCGATCTCGCTGACGAGGGCGGAATTGTACCCGAGCCAAAAACTTAAGGGTCTGATTATTTTGCCTTTTTAGCGAAAAAGTCGACCCGGGTCGTCATGGAGGTGCCCTTTGGGGCGCATTCGGAATGACGACCATAGCGCACAAGTCACTTCCGTGAAATGGAGTGATTCATGCATAACATCGCGTGTGCGTGCGCCACGTTGGCGATACGTATCTGCGGCCAAGTCCGGGATTGGCGTAAAATCCCGAATTCCCCTGAACAAGGCCCGACATGCCAAAACCGACGACCGCACAGGTCCAGCCTGACGACGCGCCCGCAGCCGGCGCGCAGCCAGCCTCTTACGAGGCCGCCATGGCGGAGCTGGAAACCCTCGTGGCCAGCATGGAAAGCGGCGAACTGCCCCTCGAGGCCTCTCTCACCGCGTATCGCCGCGGTGCCGAACTGGTGCGCTACTGCCAGCAGAGCCTGGAGCGGGTGGCGCAGCAGGTCAAAGTACTGGAGGGCGACGCGCTGAAGCCGCTGGCTGGCGAGTCCCGTCCTGATAACAACAGCAACGGCACAGATTTCGAATGAGCGATTTCGCTACCTGGATGCGGGCGCAGGGCGCCCGGACCGAGGCCGCCCTGGACTCGGCACTGCCGTCCACGGACACAATTCCACACACCTTGCACGAGGCCATGCGCTATGCTGTCCTCGGCGGTGGCAAGCGGGTGCGCCCGCTGCTGGTACATGCGGCCGGCGAAGTGGCCGGTGCCACACCCGAGGCATGTGACGCGGCAGCCTGCGCGGTGGAGATGATCCACGCCTACTCGCTGGTCCACGACGACATGCCCTGCATGGACGACGACGACCTGCGGCGCGGGCGCCCCACGGTGCACAAGGCCTATGACGAGGCTACCGCGCTGCTGGTGGGTGACGCATTGCAGACCCAGGCGTTCATCCTGCTGGCCCGCACCCCGGCACTGGCGCCCGAAGCGCGCCTGAAGCTGGTGGATGAGCTGGCTGTGGCCTCGGGCTCGGTCGGCATGGCCGGCGGACAGGCCATCGACCTGCAGAACGTGGGCCTGGCGATGTCGCGCGACGCGCTGGAAGCCATGCACCGGATGAAGACCGGCGCCCTGCTGCGCGCGAGCGTGCGCATGGGGGCGTTGTGTGGAAACATCGATCCGGCCGGCCTGGCCGCGCTGGACCGCTATGCGGCCGCCGTGGGATTGGCGTTCCAGGTAGTTGACGATATTCTCGACGTCACGGCCGATACGGCGACCCTCGGCAAGACCGCCGGCAAGGACGCCGCCAATGACAAGCCGACCTATGTGTCGCTGATGGGCCTCGATGCCGCGCGCGAGCTGGCCGCCCAGTTGCGCACCGATGCCCACGAGGCATTGGCGGGATTCGGCACCCGGGCTGGCCGGCTGGCCGAACTGGCCGACCTGATCGTGCTGCGCTCCAATTGAACTGACAAGCCGGACATAGAGAATCCGGCGGCCGAACGGACATCATGACCTACACGCTGCTCAACAAAATCGACGCCCCCGCAGACCTGCGCAAGCTGGATCGCCGCCAGCTCAACACGCTGGCTGACGAACTGCGCGCCTATGTGCTGGAATCGGTCTCCCAGACCGGCGGGCACCTGTCGTCCAACCTCGGCACGGTGGAGCTGACCATTGCGCTCCACTATGTGTTCGATACCCCGTCCGACCGCGTGGTCTGGGACGTGGGCCACCAGAGCTATCCCCACAAGATCCTGACCGGCCGCCGCGACCGCATGTCCACGCTGCGCCAGTACGGCGGTATCTCGGGCTTCCCGCGCCGCGCGGAGAGCGAGTTCGATACCTTCGGTACCGCGCACTCGTCCACCTCGATCTCGGCCGCACTGGGCATGGCCCTGGGCGCCCGCACCAAGGGCGAGAAGCGCGTAGGCATCGCCGTGATCGGCGACGGCGCAATGACCGCCGGCATGGCCTTCGAGGCCATGAACAACGCCGGCGTCTACAAGGACCTGCCGCTGCTGGTGGTGCTGAACGACAACGACATGTCGATCTCGCCGCCGGTGGGCATGCTGAACCGCCACCTCGCGCGCCTGCTCTCCGGCCAGTTCTACGCGGCCACCAAGAAGGGCA
>Ga0255338_1000815_pt1 | contig 77071 bp, 75 predicted proteins | sample MeOH1_35cm_T4_19_FD_203715 | JGI IMG/M metagenome (GOLD analysis project Ga0255338, IMG submission 203715) | Sandy soil microbial communities from University of British Columbia, Vancouver, Canada - MeOH1_35cm_T4_195 | ecosystem: Engineered > Artificial ecosystem > Sand microcosm > Unclassified ... | reverse complement strand
GGCGCGGAACCAGTACAGGTTGGCGAACTGCTGGTCGGGCAGCTGGTAGAGCTTGCCGTCGGGCGCGGTGGTGAACTTGGTGCCGATGAAGTCCTTCACGTCCAGGCCGGGATTGGTCCATTCCTTGCCGGCGCCGGCCATGTAGTCGGTCAGCGGCAGGATGGCGCCGTAGCGGTAGTGCGTGCCGATCAGGTCGGAGTCGGAGATCCAGCCGTCGTAGATGGACTTGCCGGACTGCATCGAGGTCTGCAGCTTCTCCACCACGTCGCCTTCCTGGATGATGTCGTGGTTGACCTTGATGCCGGTGATCTCCTCGAAGGCCTTGGCCAGCGTCTTGGATTCGTACTCGTGGGTGGTGATGGTCTCCGAGACCACGTTGACCTGCGTGATGCCCTTGGCCTTGAGCTTGGCCGCGGCGTCGATGAACCACTTCATTTCGGCGAGCTGCTTGTCCTTGGACAGCGACGACGGCTGGAACTCGCCGTCGACCCACCTCTTCGCCTCGGCCTCGCCTGCCCATGCGGCGTGGCCGCAGGCCAGCGCAGCCGCGCAGGCCAGGGCCGTCATGCCCAGTTTCACGTGCACCTTCATGAACGTCTCCTCGAGAATCCCCCTCCCTGCTCTTTGTCTGGGCTGCGGCCCGGGAAGGTACAGGCCGCCATGCCCATCGACGAGATTGCCGTCGCTTTATGCTTTCTCAGCCCTTGCGCATCACCAGGGCCAGCACCAGCATCGACGCCACGAAGCTGATCCAGATCGAGGGTTCCTCGGCCAGCGAGAACCACGCCATCATCTTCTCGCCCAGCCCCACCCACGCCAGGTTGATCCACGCGGCGCACATCAGGCCGATGAACAGGCGGTCGCCGCGCGTGGTGGCGATCGGCAGGAAACCCTTGCGCTCGAGCGTGGGCGCGCGCGTCTCCCACACGGTCATGCCGATCAGCATCAGCACCACGCAGACGAAGAACACGGCCACCGGGGTGGTCCACACCATCCAGCTCAGCATTGCCTCTCCTTGGAGGTCGTTTCAAAATAAAGCGAAGCGGTCCTGGCCAGGCGCGCGGCCGCGGGCAGTACAACCGGTACGACAAGGCCGCGCAACGACGCCAGGATCTTTTTGAAACGACGTCTTAAACGCGCCCCATCGCGAAGCCCTTCGCGATGTAGTGCCGCACGAACCAGATCACGATGCCGCCCGGCACGATGGTCAGCACGCCCGCCGCGGCCAGCACGCCCCAGTCCATGCCCGAGGCCGACACCGTGCGCGTCATGGTGGCGACGATGGGCTTGGCGTTGACCGAGGTCAGCGTGCGCGCCAGCAGCAGCTCCACCCAGCTGAACATGAAGCAGAAAAACGCCGCCACGCCGACGCCCGCCTTGATCAGCGGCAGGAAGATGGTCAGGAAGAAGCGCGGGAACGAATAGCCGTCCACGTACGCGGTCTCGTCGATCTCGCGCGGCACGCCGGACATGAAGCCTTCCAGGATCCACACCGCCAGCGGCACGTTGAACACCAGGTGCGCGAGCGCCACGCCCAGGTGCGTGTCCATCAGGCCGATGGTGGTGTAGAGCTGGAAGAACGGCAGCAGGAACACCGCCGGCGGCGTCATGCGGTTGGTCAGCAGCCAGAAGAACACGTGCTTGTCGCCGATGAAGCGGTAGCGCGAGAACGCATACGCCGCGGGCAGCGCCACCGTGATCGAGATCACGGTGTTCATGGCCACGTAGATCATCGAGTTGACATAGCCGGAGTACCACGACGCATCGGTGAAGATGGTCTTGTAGTGGTCCAGCGTGAAGTCGTTCGGCCACAGCGACAGCGTGGAGACGATCTCCTCGTTGGACTTGAACGACATGTTCAGCATCCAGTAGATCGGCAGCACGGCGAACACCAGGTAGGCCACGAGGAAGATGGCGCGGCCATAGGCCGCGCGCCGCTGGGCGTCACGCATGGGGCATGTCCTCGCTGCCGGCGCTACCGGCGGTACCCGCGCGCTGCATCCAGTTGTAGAGGACGAAGCACATGAGCAGGATGATGAGGAAATAGACGATCGAGAACGCCGCCGCCGGGCCCAGGTCGAACTGGCCCACGGCCTTCTGCGTCAGGTACTGCGACAGGAAGGTGGTGGCGTTGCCGGGCCCGCCGCCGGTCAGCACGAACGGCTCGGTGTAGATCATGAAGCTGTCCATGAAGCGCAGCAGCACCGCGATCATCAGCACGCCGCGCAGCTTGGGCAGCTGGATGTAGCGGAACACCGCGAGGCGCGAGGCGCCGTCGATCTGCGCGGCCTGGTAGTAGGCGTCGGGAATCGCGCGCAGGCCGGCATAGCACAGCAGCGCCACCAGCGGCGTCCAGTGCCACACGTCCATCACCAGCACCGTGACCCAGGCGTCGACCGCGCTGCCGGTGTAGTTGTAGTCGAAGCCCAGTCCGGCGAGCGCGGCGCCGAGCAGGCCGATGTCGGTGCGCCCGAAGATCTGCCAGATGGTGCCCACCACGTTCCACGGGATCAGCAGCGACAGCGCGATCACCACCAGCACCGCCGAGGCCTTCCACCCCTTCGCCGGCATCGACAGCGCCAGCAGGATGCCCAGCGGGATCTCCACCGCCAGCACCGCGAGCGAAAAGCCGAGCTGGCGCAGCAACGCGTCGTGCAGCTCGCCGTCGCGCAGCACGGTGCGGAACCACTCGGTGCCGACGAACACGCGCCGCTCGGGCGAGATGATGTCCTGCACCGAGTAGTTGACGATGGTCATCAGCGGCAGGATGGCGGAGAACGCCACGCACAGCACCACCGGGATCACCAGCAGCCAGGCCTTCTGGTTGACGGGCTTCAGCGTGCTCATGCCACCAGCTCCTCGTTGACGTAATAACAGGTATGGCGGTTGAACACCGACAGCCACACGGTCTGGCCCGGCGCCAGCCCGGCGGCCTCGTTGCCGAGCCGCGCGCGCACCAGCGCGGGCGCGCCGCCGGCGTCCTGCACGGTGGCCGTGACCAGCCAGTAGGTGCCGATGTCCTGCGCGCGCTCCACGCGCGCCGGCAGCGCCTGCGGGTCGTTGCCGGCGGCCAGCCGCAGGTATTCCGGGCGCACCCCCACCTTGAAGCCGCCGGCGGCCCCCAGCGCGACGGCCGCCGGCGCGGCCAGCTCGGGCATGTAGCGCCGCCCGGCGATCTCGATGGCGCCGTCGCGCCACTGCGCGTCCAGGAAATTCATGCCGGGCGAGCCGATGAAGTTGCCGACGAAGGTATGCGCGGGCCGCTCGAACAGCGCGTCGGCCGAGCCCACCTGCACCGCCTTGCCGCGCGACATCACCAGCACCTGCTCGGCGAAGGTGAGCGCCTCGGTCTGGTCGTGCGTGACGTAGATCAGCGTGAGGCGGAACTCGTGGTGGATCTCCTTGAGCTTGCGCCGCAGCTGCCATTTGAGGTGCGGGTCGATCACCGTGAGCGGCTCGTCGAACAGGATCGCCGAGACGTCCTGCCGCACCAGCCCGCGGCCCAGCGAGATCTTCTGCTTGGCGTCGGCGGCCAGCCCGCTGGCGCGCCGGTCCAGCGACGCGGACAGGTCCAGCATCTCGGCCACGCGGCCCACGCGCTGCCTGACCTGGGCCGGCGCCACGCCGCGGTTGCGCAGCGGGAAGGCGAGGTTCTCGCCCACCGTCATGGTGTCGTAGATCACCGGGAACTGGAACACCTGGGCGATGTTGCGCGCCTGCGGCGTGGCCGCGGTCACGTCGCGCCCGTCGAACGCGATGGTGCCGTGCGACGGCCGCAGCAGGCCGGAGATGCAGTTGAGCAGCGTGGTCTTGCCGCAGCCGGACGGCCCCAGCAGCGCGTACGCGCCACCGTCCTCGAAGGTGAACTTCAGCGGCAGCAGCGCGTAGTCTTCGTCGGACTGCGGGTCCGGGCGGTAGGAATGGGACAGGTCGAGGTCGATGCGCGCCATGTCAGGCTCCCCGCCCCGCGGCCAGCGGCGCCGCCGCGCGCTGCGGCCGCGCCGGCGCATGGATGCGCTTGCCGGCGGCGTCGAACAGATACAGTTGCGCCGGGTCGAGCTGCAGCGTGAGCGGCGCGCCCAGCTGCAGGTCGACCACGCCCGGGAACTGCGCCACCAGGTTGCCGACCGGCGAGTCCATGTGCACGAAGGTGTCCGAGCCCGACAGCTCGGCCAGCGCCACCGTGCCCGCCACCGGCACCATGCCGGGCGCGGCGTCCAGCCGCAGCGCGCCGGCGCGCACGCCCACCGTCACCGGGCCGGCGTGGGCCGCGGCCGCCGGCAGCGGCACGGCGATGCCGCCCGGCAGGGTCACGATCCCGCCGCGCAGGTCGCCGGCCATCAGGTTCATCGGCGGATCGCTGAACGCGCGCGCCACGCGCAGTGAGTCGGGATAGTGGAAGACGTCCGGCGTGGGGCCGTATTGCAGCAGCTCGCCCGCGTCCAGCACGGCGGTGTGGCCGCCCAGCAGCAGCGCCTCGCCGGGCTCGGTGGTGGCGTAGATCACGGTGGCGTCGCCATGCGCGAACAGTTGCGTGAGCTCCTCGCGCAGTTCCTCGCGCAGCTTGTAGTCCAGGTTCACCAGCGGCTCGTCGAGCAGCATCAGCGGCGCGCCCTTGGCCAGCGCGCGCGCCAGCGCCACGCGCTGCTGCTGCCCGCCCGACAGCTCGGCCGGCAGGCGATCGAGCAGGTGGTCGATGTGCAGCCGCGCCGCCAGCGCCCGCACCTGGGCGCCGATGTCCTTCGCGCGGCGCAGCCTGAGCGGCGAGGCGATATTGTCGAAGACGCTCAGCGAGGGATAGTTGATGAACTGCTGGTAGACCATCGACACGTTGCGCTCGCGCACCGGCACGCCGGTCACGTCCGCGCCGTCCACCTCCACGCGCCCGGCGCTGGGCCGGTCCAGCCCCGCCATGACCCGCATCAGCGAGGTCTTGCCGGCCTGCGTGGCGCCCAGCAGGATGGTCACGGCGCCCGGCACGGGCGCCAGCGACATGGGATACAGATACGCCTGCGAACCTGCGTGCTGGGCGATGCCTTCCAATCTGAGCTGCATCGGGTCTCCGGATTCGTATGCTCACCGCATCACATGAACAGCGATGATGCGGACGCACAAACTTTTGCTTTCCGCTCGTTTTAGTGCAAAAACGAACATAAAACAATCATGCACCGCATCATTTGTTTTCGTTTGTGTTTGAACTAGAATGCCGGCATGACCTTGAATCCACGCCAGACCGCCCTGCTCGAAGAGGTACGCAGCCAGGGCTTCGCCTCCATCGACGAACTCGCCCGCAAGTTCGGCGTGACCCTGCAGACGGTCCGCCGCGACGTCAACCTGCTGGCCGGCAACGGCATGCTGGCGCGCTTTCACGGCGGCGTGCGGGTGGAGGGGTCGACCGTGGAGAACATCGCCTACCGGCAGCGGCAGGTGCTCAACGCCGAGGGCAAGGCGCGCATCGCGCGCGCGGTGGCCGGCGCGGTGCCGGAGGGCTGCTCGCTGATCCTGAACATCGGCACCACGGTGGAGGAGATCGCGCGCGAGCTGATCCACCACCGCGGCCTGCGCGTGATCACCAACAACCTGAACGTGGCCAGCATCCTGGCCGACAACCCCGACTGCGAGGTCATCGTGGCCGGCGGCGTGCTGCGCTCGCGCGACCGCGGCATCGTGGGCGAGGCCACGGTGGAGTTCATCCGCCAGTTCAAGGTGGACATCGGCCTGATCGGCATCTCGGGCATCGAGGCCGACGGCACGCTGCGCGACTACGATTTCCGCGAAGTGAAGGTGGCGCGGACCATCATCGAGCATTCGCGCGAGATCTGGCTGGCGGCCGACGCCAGCAAGTTCAACCGCCAGGCGATGGTGGAGCTGGCGCACCTGTCGGAGATCGACCGGCTGTTTACCGACGAGCCGCTCAAGCCGCCGTTCGGGCAGATGCTGGAAGACAGCGGAGTGAGCTGTGTGGTCGCCCGGGACTGAACGCGGCGCCCTGCGGCGCGCGCGCCATGCGCGCGGGCCGGGCGCGGAACGCGCCGGCCATGCGCGAGCGGGCTTACTTGAAGACGATGGTCTTGTGGCCGTTGATGAGGATGCGGTGCTCGGCGTGCCATTTGACCGCGCGCGCCAGCGCCACGCACTCCACGTCGCGGCCCACCGCGGTGAGCTGCTCGGGAGCCATGCTGTGGTCCACGCGCTCGATCTCCTGCTCGATGATCGGGCCTTCGTCGAGGTCCGCCGTGACGTAGTGCGCGGTGGCGCCGATCAGCTTCACGCCGCGGTCGTGCGCCTGGTAGTACGGCTTGGCGCCCTTGAAGCTGGGCAGGAACGAATGGTGGATGTTGATGGCGCGCCCGGCCAGCTTGCGGCACAGGTCGTCGCTGAGCACCTGCATGTAGCGCGCCAGCACCACCAGGTCGATGTTCTGCTCGCGCACCACCTCGAACACCTTGGCTTCCTGCGCGGCCTTCTGCTCGGCGGAGCTGTTCATCAGCGGCAGGTGGAAGAACGGGATGTCGTAGGACGCGGCGAGCTGGTAGAAGTCGCGGTGGTTCGACACGATCGCGGCGATCTCCACCGGCAGGCCGCTGGCCTTGGCGCGGAACAGCAGGTCGTTGAGGCAATGGCCGATCTTCGACACCATGATCATCACGCGCGGCTTGACGCTGGCGTCGAACAATTCCCACTGCATGCCGAACTGGTCGCCAATCGGGGCGAACGCGGCCTTGAGCGCGGCCAGGTCGGGACCGCCCGCGCTCGGCGTGAAATGCACGCGCATGAAGAAGCGGCCGGTGAATTCATCGCCGAACTGGTCGGAGTCGACGATGTTGCAGCCGTGCTGGAACAGCAGGCCCGAGACGGCATGGACGATGCCCGGCTGGTCCGGGCAGGAAATGGTGAGAATGAATCCGGTATTGCTCATCGTGTGTGGTTCTGTCGAGTGCGCGCCGATCATGCGCTGCGGGTGCCGGCCTCGCCCGCGGCGGGGCTCCAGCCGCGCCGCGCGAGCGTATCCAGCGTCACCAGCGTCGCGTCGACGGTCATGGCGCCATCCGCCATGATAGCAAGCAATGCCTCGGGCTCGATACGGCGGTGCTCGGCCACCTCGCCGTCGCGGTTGTGCGGCGTGAAGTCCGCCGGCAGCGGCAAGTCGTACACGTACACCGCCTCCCACTGCACGCCTTCGGGGATTTCGCGCAGCACCTCGATCACGCCGTGCGCCTCGGCGCGGCGCGCCAGCGCGGGCGGGATGCCGGACTCCTCGTCGCACTCGCGCACCAGCGTGGCGAGCGGATCGCTGCCGGCGGGCATGCCGCCGGCCACCAGGTTGTCCCACATGCCGGGGTCGACCGCCTTGGCGGCGCTGCGCCGCGAGATCCACAGCGCGCGCTCGCCGGCGATCACGCCGTTCATGTGCGAGGCAAAGGTCAGCAGGCCGAGGAAACGCGCCGCGGCGCGCTCGATCACCGCGAACGCGGGCGCCTCCAGCGCCGGCGTGACCGCGAACAGCTCGTCGCGCCAGCCGCGCACGTGGCCGGCGTCCGCCAGCCAGCGCGCCAGCGTGGCCAGCGCCTCGCTGCGCGCGGCGGGCTCCGCGCGGCCCGGGAGCAGCGCCACCGTGCCGGCCACCTCATTGGCCAGCACCGCGGGCACCGCGTCCTGCGCGCGCAGGATGCGCGCATGCGCGCGCGGCAGCCAGCCGACCTGCCGGCCGTCCACGGTCAGCTTGAGGTGGGCCCCGGCGTCGAAGCGGCTGCGCGCCGCCAGCGACGCGGCGATGCGGGAGAGAAACGAAGTATCGGACATGAATATTGCGGGCCGCCACGATGGCGCGCCCGTCGCATGGCATCCAGGAAATCCAGGAAAAAAGGCATGACGCAAACCCAGCCCACGGGCCAGCCCCGCGGCCAGTCGCCCGGCCAGCCCCGCTACGTGCTCGCGCTGGACCAGGGCACCAGCAGCTCGCGCGCCATCCTGTTCGATCACGCCGGCAACGTGGTGCGGGTCGCCCAGCGCGAATTCCGGCAATATTACCCGCACCCCGGCCACGTCGAGCACGATCCCTACGAGATCTGGCAGTCGCAGCTGGCGGTGGCGCACGAAGTGCTCGGCGACGCCGGCGTGGCCGCCAGCCAGGTGCAGGCCATCGGCATCACCAACCAGCGCGAGACCACCGTGCTGTGGGACCGCAAGACCGGCGAGCCGGTCGGGCGCGCGCTGGTCTGGCAGGACCGCCGTACCGCGCCGCTGTGCGAGGCGCTGCAGGCCGAGGGCCACGGCGAGCTGTTCCGCGCGCGCACCGGGCTCATCATCGACGCCTATTTCTCCGGCACCAAGCTGCGCTGGATGCTGGACAACATCGACGGCGCGCGCGAACGCGCCGCGCGCGGCGAGCTCGCCTTCGGCACCGTGGACAGCTGGCTGATCTGGCAGCTCACCGACGGCAGGCGCCACGTCACCGACGTCTCCAACGCCTCGCGCACGCTGCTGTTCAACATCCACACGTTCGTCTGGGACGATGCCCTGCTCGGCGTGCTTGACATCCCGCGCAGCCTGCTGCCCGAGGTGGCGCCGTCCAGCGGCGAGGTGGCGCGCACGGCGGCGCGCTGGTTCGGCGCGGAGATCCCGATCGCCGGCATCGCCGGCGACCAGCAGGCCGCCACCTACGGCCAGGCCTGCCTGTCGCCGGGCATGGCCAAGAACACCTACGGCACCGGCTGCTTCCTGCTGATGAACACCGGCGCGCAGCCGGTCGCCTCGCACAACCGGCTGCTCACCACCATCGGCTGGCAGCTCGGCGGCGCCGCGCCCGCCGCCGCGCGCACGCAATACTGCCTCGAAGGCGGCGTGTTCATGGGCGGCGCCACCATCCAGTGGCTGCGCGACGGCCTGCGGATCATCAACAGCGCGCCCGAGGCGGAGCCGCTCGCGCGCCAGTGCGAGGATACCGATGGCGTGGTGCTGGTGCCGGCCTTCGCCGGCCTCGGCGCGCCGCACTGGGACCCGTTCGCGCGCGGCACGCTGGTGGGCATCACGCGCGGCACCGGCCGCCCGCATATCGCGCGCGCGGCGCTGGAGTCGATCGCGCTGCAGAGCGTGGACGTGCTGGACGCCATGCAGAAGGACGCCGGCATCGCGCTGGCCGAGCTGCGCGTGGACGGCGGCGCCTCGCGCAGCGACCTGCTGATGCAGATGCAGGCCGACCTGCTCGGCACGGTAGTGGTGCGTCCGCGCGTGACCGAGACCACGGCGCTGGGCGCCGCCTACCTGGCCGGGCTGGCCACCGGCTACTGGAGCGGCGAGGAAGAAATCGCCAGCCAGTGGCAGGTGGAGCACCGCTTCGAACCCAACCTGTCCGCCGACGCGCGCGCCTACCGCCTGTGGCGCTGGCACCGCGCGGTGGAGCGCGCGCGCGACTGGGCGCGCGAGGACGGCGCGCCGCCGCACGCCGCCGGCTGACCGGCCCGCCCGGACACCCCAGAGCCACATCGCCACATCGCCACACCGGGCCGAACCGCCCCAGGCAACCGCCCCAGGCAACCGCATCAGACAAGGAATCATGCAGACACTGTCCTCCCCCGCCCTGCCGCCTGACCGCGCCGCGCTGCTCGCCACGCTCGAGCGCGAACCCAGGTGGGACGTGATCGTCATCGGCGGCGGCGCCACCGGCCTGGGCACCGCGGTGGATGCCGCCTCGCGCGGCTACCGCACGCTGCTGGTGGAAGCCGCCGACTTCGCCAAGGGCACCTCGAGCAAGGCCACCAAGCTGGTCCACGGCGGCGTGCGCTACCTGGCGCAGGGCAACATCAGCCTGGTGCGCGAGGCGCTGCACGAGCGCGGGCTGCTGGCGCGCAACGCGCCGCACCTGGTGTGGCCGCTGGGCTTCGTGGTGCCGGCCTACCAGTTGTTCGACCAGCCCTTCTACGGCATCGGCCTCAAGGTCTACGACCTGCTGGCCGGCGGCCTCAACCTGTCCGGCAGCCGCTGGCTCAACCACCGCGAGACGCTGGCCGCCGCGCCCACGCTGGCCGAGCACGTGGGCGGGCGCCCGCTGCGCGGCGGCAACCTGTACTTCGACGGCCAGTTCGACGATGCCCGCCTGGCCATCGCGCTGATGCGCACGCTGTTCGACGTGGGCGGCACCGCCGTCAACTACATGCGCGTGACCGGCCTGTCGCAGAAGAACGGCGTGATCGCCGGCGTCACCGTGCAGGACGTGCTCGGCGGCGCCAGCTTCGCGCTCGAGGCCGGCTGCGTGATCAACGCCACCGGCGTGTGGGTGGACGCCATCCGCCAGATGGAGGACGGCCAGGCGCGCGGCATGGTGGCGCCGAGCCAGGGCGTGCACCTGACGCTGCCGCGCAGCTTCCTGCCGGGCGAGCGCGCCATCCTGATCCCCAAGACCGACGACGGCCGCGTGCTGTTCGTGGTGCCGTGGAACGGCCACACCATCGTCGGCACCACCGACACGCCGCGCAAGGACCTGCCGCTGGAGCCGCGCGCGGGCGCCGACGACGTCGACTTCATCCTGGAAACCGCGGCGCGCTACCTGTCGCGCACGCCCACGCGCGCCGACGTGACCAGCGTGTGGGCCGGCCTGCGCCCGCTGGTCAAGGCCACCGGCGAGGCCTCCACCGCCTCGCTCTCGCGCGAGCACACCATCCTGGTGTCCCGGGGCGGCCTGATCACCGTCACCGGCGGCAAGTGGACCACCTACCGGCGCATGGCGCAGGACGTGATCGGCACCGCCATCGAGCGCAAGATGCTGCCGGCCGCGCCGTGCGTGACCGCCGACCTGCCGCTGCACGGCGCGCGGGGCCTGCCCGCCGACCTGCCCGCGGCCGGCACCGGCTCGCCCGACCGCTACTACGGCAACGAGCTCGCCATGCTGCGCGCGCTGCCCGGCACGGACGAGATCCTCGTGCCCGGCTCCGGCCTGAGCGCCGCCCACGTGCGCTTCGCCGCGCGCTTCGAGCTGGCGCGGCGCGTGGAAGACGTGCTGGCGCGGCGCAACCGCGCGCTGTTCCTCGAAGCCGGCGCCGCCAGCGCCGCCGCGCCGCGCGTGGCGCAGATCCTGGCCGAGGAGCACGGCCACGACGCCGCCTGGCAGGCCGCCGAGGTGGAGAGCTTCCGTTCGCTGGCCAGCGGTTATATGCTGTCGTGATGCCCGCACGCCAGCCAGGAGCCGCCATGCCGCCGCGCTTTCCAAAGCATTGCCTCGCCGCCGCCCTGGCCTGCACGCTCGGCCTGGCGGCGCTTCCGGCGCAGGCCCGGCCCGGCATCGACGGCGTGCGCTTCGATGCCCCGCGCACGGTGCGCTACCGCTGCGACGAGGGCAGGCAGCTCACTGCCCGCTATTTCAACGGCGCGGACAACCAGATCGCCATCCTGCGCCTCGACGGCAAGCCGCCGCTGCTGTTCGTCAGCGTGCTGACCGGCTCCGGCGCGCGCTACGCGCACGGCATCCACCAATGGATCACCAAGGGCGACGAAGGCCGGCTCCAGGACCTGACCCGGGGCGACGACGCGCCGCCCGCCTACGCCAACTGCAAGGCGGTGAAATAAGCCTCCCGCCGCACGACATTGGTCGCCGGGGCTCCCGCTGAGCGATAATGCGGCTTATCGAATCAGGGAGAACACCATGGACGAGATTGACGATCTGTCCGATCTGCCGATGCCCCGCTTCATCTGGGGTTTCGCCATCTTCACGCCCAAGGGCGGCGAGGTGATGCATGACGAGTTTGAATATCTGACCCATACCCGCAGCCCGCGCTTCACCTGCCGGGTGGTGGAACTGGAAGACATGCCGGCCGACAGCGAGGAAAACGGCATCGACGGGCGCATCGTGCATTACGACGAGCCCGGCCGCCTGTTCTACATCACCGACGCCGGCCTGGCGCTGGTGAACTTCGAGCTGTTCGACAGCCTGCCGGACAAGAACAAGCTCAAGAAGGTCTGCGACGAAGCCATCACGAACTGGCTGCTGCGCCGCGATTTCCTCGAATCCGAGGAAGACGAAGAGGACTGAAGGACCGGGCCTCGCCGCCGGCGAGCGCCTGCCTCGACCGGCAATGACGGCCTCCCGGCCGCCGTTGCCGGCGCCACGCCCGCCGCCATCCCCCTCCGGCCGCCTTCCGCCGCCTTCCGCCGCCCCGGATTTCCCCGCCTCCCGGCAAGTCAGCCCCCTCCTACATGGCAAGGGGAAACCGCCGGACACCGCCCGCGGGACCCGCCCCCTACAGTGGAGTCGTGGAAACAGCGAAAAAGGAAGGAAATCATGCCCTACGTTCTCGCCTGGCTGCTCGGTGTCCCGGCCTTCGTGCTGCTGCTGATCTGGCTGTTCGTGCACTGATCGCGCGCCGGCGCGCGCGGCCTGCCGCGACATGAAGCGGCCAGACCCTGAAAACGAAAGCGCAGCCCGCGGGCTGCGCTTTTTGCCAGTGGGCTTGCCGTTTTGGCGATCAAGCCTCGGTGGTGATCGCCCCTTTCCCGAATCCCCGATCCTCCGCAACGGACACCCCCGGCAGGCGCGGGAGCAACGCCGCCGCATCGACCGTTGTGCCTTCGGCCTGCGCGTTCAGCACGCCCGGCGCGACGGACGCAGAGCGCAGCGGCCATCGCCCAGCAAGATGAAGGCGACCAGGGCGGTCGCCCAGAACGCGGGATATTCCCAGCCGCCGCCCTTGTTGTTGAACTCCCAGCCGAGCTTGCCATGCACCACGGCAATGGTGCCCAGCAGTTCGAACACCAGTGGTACGGCCACCCAGCGCGCATAGACGCCGAAGATCAGCGCCAGGCCGCCCAGCAGCTCCAGCGCGATCGCCAGATAGGCCATCAGCGGCGGCAATCCCAGCGAGCCGAAATAGCCGACGAAACCGGGCACCGTGAAGACGAATAGCTTCACGCCGACGTGGGCCAGGAAAGACGCGCCGAGCAGGAGGCGGAGCAATAGCGCCCCGTATGGGGCTGTTTTGTTGTCCAACATGATGAATGGCACCTTGATGAAGAAGATGCCGTCATAGTGAACCGCGCCAATATGTTCGAAAATAGCTATATTTAAACATCGACCACACAAAAATGAACAGCCACCCGGCAAGTCCTGCCCAGCGCGGCGACTCCCCATGAAAGACCTCGACTGGAATGATCTGCGCCACCTGCTGGCCATGGCGCGCGGCGGATCGGCGGCGGGCGCGGCGCGCGCGCTGGGGGTATCGCACGCCACCGTGCTGCGGCGCCTGCACGTGCTCGAACAGGAGGTCGGCACGGCGCTCTTCGACCGCCTGCAAACCGGCTACGTCCCCACGGACGCGGGCCAGAGTTTCATCGACATCGGCGAGGCATTCGAACGCGCCCTCACCGGGGCCCGGCGCGAGGTGGAAGGACAGGCCGCGGGCCTGGCCGGCCCGGTACGCTTCACCACAACGGATTCCCTCGCCGACGGCATCCTGCCGGACATCCTGCATGCCTTCCACGAACGGTTCCCGGCAATCACGGTGGAAATGCGCATCACGAATGCCCGGCTGGATCTGGACCGGCGCGAGGCCGACGTGGCCTTGCGCCCCACGCACGAGCCGCCGCCCGCCTGGGTCGGCAAGCCCTTGGCGCGCATGGACTGGGGCTTGTATGCCGCGCCGGCCTATGTCCGGGCACTCGGCCATGAACCCGCCGGCCAGGCGTGGCTGCTGCCCGACGGCCATCTCGCGCAAGGACCGGTCGGCACATGGCTGCGCGAGCGTATCGGCAGTGCCGCCGTCGCCGCCACTGCCGATTCATTCGTGGCGCTGCGCCGGCTTGCCGAAAACGGAACCGGAGCGACCGCGCTGCCCTGCTTCATGGCGCACGGCACGGGCCTGGAGTTGCTGGAATTTCCGCCCCGGCGGCTTTCGCCCAGCCTGTGGCTGCTGACGCACCCGCATCTGCGGCACTCCGGCCGGATCCGAGCATTCATGGATCATGTGGCGCAGCAGATCCGGGGCTGGCGCGAGCGCCTGGAGCCAAATAATGGGTAGGAGCATGCCAACGGGCACCCGCGCGCGCTGCGCTTTCGTCGATGGGATGCCGACGGGCTCGCCCGCGCCAGCGTCTCCGCCGACTCGTTATCCTGGCGAGGCGGATCTCAGCCCTGCGCGGCGGCGGAGACTGTCTCCCATTTCGTCCAGCCATCCAGCCGCGCCGCATAGCATTGGCGTACCAGCGGCGTCAGACCGCCCATGATGAAATGCAGCGGCGGATCCTCCGCGTCGACGACCTTGAACAGTGCTTCAACCGTCGCCGACGGATCGCCGAACATGGCCGGGGTAAGGGTTGCCGCGAGCTGCGCCCGCATGGCGTCATATTCAGGCATGGGCCTGGCCTGCTTCATCGAAGACTGGCTCATGAACTCGGTGTTGAACGGGCCGGGCTCGATCATCGTGACCTTGATGCCGAATTCCGCGACTTCCTGGGCCAGCGTTTGGCCCAGGCCCTCGACGGCGAATTTCGTCGCCTGGTAGATGCCGCCCAGCGGGAATGTGATCAGCCCGCCGACACTGGTGACGAGCAGGATGTGTCCGTGCTTTTGGGCACGAAGCAACGGCAAGGCCGCCTGAATGACGGCCAGCGTCCCCAGGACATTGGTTTCGAAGTTCGCCCTCGCTTCATCGAGAGCGGTCTCTTCAACCGCGCCCATCAACCCATTGCCCGCATTGCTGATCACGAGGTCGATCTTTCCGAAGTGTTGATGCGCCTTGTTGACGGCGGCGACGACTTCCTGCTGACGCGTGACATCCATCGTCAAGGCCAACAAAGCGTCGCCAAACCTTTCCTTGAGGTCCGCGAGCGCGTTGGCGTCGCGCGCGGTCGCCGCCACCCGGTCTCCGCGCCGCAGCGCGCCCTCCGTCCAGATACGGCCAAAACCGCGGGAAGCTCCTGAGATGAACCAGACTTTCGACGCTGACATGGGTAACTCCTTGGTTGGGTCAGGGTTGACCGCGCCATCGAACATGATGACATTTTAGGTCCAAGTGTCAGTTTACTATCTTGACATTACTTGTCAATATGTCAGAATCCAGCCATTGATCCTGAATCCTCCTCCATGAAAAGAACCGCCCCGACAGACCCCGCGCGTACCCGGCAGGTCATTCAGGCCGCGATCGACGTGTTCCTTCGCTATGGCTACGCGCGCACGACGATGGCCGACATAGCCAAGTCGGCCGGACTCTCGCGCCCCAATCTCTACCTGTCCTTTCCCGACAAGGAGAGCGTCTTCCGGGCCGTCATCGAAACGATGGTCACAGCCAAGTTCGAGGACATCAAGACCGGACTGGGGAAACGCTCGGGTCTTGAGGCAAAGCTGCGCTTTGCGTGCGAGAGCTGGGGTGCGGAGGGCTTCGAGATGGTCCTGGCCAATCCCGACGCCAAGGACATGTTCGACATCGGCTTCCCCCCGGTGCTTGAAAGCTATTTCGCCTTCGAGGAACTCCTGGCCGACATCCTGGGGACGTCCGTCGAACTCTCCGGATTGAAGGTAAAGGCGCCCGAACTGGCCCGCGTCATCGTCTTCGGCATGAAAGGATTCAAGGATGTCGCCAAGGACGGCAAGGAAATGCGCAGGATGATTGCCGCACTCATCGAAACGGTCACGGCCGCGTTGAAGTCAAGCGATGCCCAGGGAGGAAAGAGATGATCGACCTTGTCGATGGCTACTACGGCTCCGAGCGCATGGGCGCGGCGATCTGCTTCGGTTTGTCACTGGTTGCGGTGGGATCCGGCGCATACCTGGCGAGAACATCGGTCGGCATGCTCTACGGCATGGGATGGTCGCTTCTGATCGCGGGAGGACTCGTTCTGCTGGCAAGCGGAGCGTACTTTGCGGGCCTGGGCAGCAATCACGCCAGGTTCTCCGCCCTGCTGGGCACCGATCCTTCACAGTTTCTTGTGCAGGAAAGCGCCCACCTGACGGGCACCATCGAGAGTCTGCGCAGGGTGATCTACGGTGAAATGCTCATCGCACTCACTGGCATCATCCTCGCATTGGCCGGGCATGTCCGTGAGACACCCATCCTGACCGGCGTCGGCCTTGGCATGGCGCTCGTCCTTGTCCTGCTTACGGGATACGACTCGTTGAACCGCGGCCGCGCGAGCGGCTATCACCAGGAGATCCAGGCGGTTTCGCGGTAACGCCCGGAAGCCGGGCAATCCGGTTGCGGCGGCAATGTCCCTCGCGGCCCGCGTCGGCTCGCGCGGCGTCGCCGGCAAGTCGCGCGCAAGGACGACGCTGCCCGCGTTGCCCGGCCAGGGATTGCTGCCGTCAGGCCGATGGCCCCGCACCCGGGGTTGTGCCGCATCGACCAATGAAAAACGCCCGCTGGAATCCAGCGGGCGTTTTTCATTGCGGGCGGGCCGGCGGCCGGCGCGTTCGATCCATCACACGTGCCGGCCGCGTGGCCGCGCGGCGCAGCAGTTCAGGCCTCGGCCGAAGCGGACGGCGCGGGCAGGCCGCGCTCCAGCGCTTCCTTCAGCAGTCCGCTCATGCCGTCCGGATGCGCCACTGCCAGCGCCTGCAGGCGCTTGACCAGCTCGCCGTCGAGCTTGCAGGCGAACGGCACCAGGCCGAGTTCCTGGTCGAGGCGGCGCTGCTCGCGGCGGTCGACCTTCGGCTGGGCGCCTTCGCGCGCGGCCCGGACGGCGGCACTGTGCTTCAGGCTGTTGGCAAGCTTCAGCCCTTTGTTCTTTTCGAGGTCGGTTTTTTTCACGGCAGGTTCGCTAGAGTCGGTCTGGGGCGGTATTGTACGCACCTCGGCGCCGGCGGGACCGGACGGCAGCCGCGGGAAACGCCGCGGGCGGCGCTATGCCTCGCCGCGCACCTCGATCAGCTCCGCCGCCACGCGCTCGATCTCGGCGTACACGGGCAGCGCGGCATCGGGTCCGGTGCAGCCCACCCCGCTCGCGCCCGCGGCATCGGCGCCGGGCGGCAGGAACACGAAGGCCATGCCGGGCCGCCAGCGCGGATCGCTCTTCAGGCTCTCGTTGAGGATTGCCAGGTACTGGCTGCGTGTGAACACGTGCTTTGCCATCTTCGCCTCCGATGCGTTGTCCGGATCGTAGCATGGCCGGCAGGCCACTCAGGCGGGCTCGATGGACCAGCCCGGCCCCTTGCCGTTCTTGTCGCTCTCGTGGCGCCAGCGGCAGCCGCAGTCCGCGCAGGTGTAGGTGGCGAAGGTGATCGCGGGCTCTCCGCGCGGCTTGATGCGCTGCGTGTCCGTCAGCAGCAGCCGCGGGTGTCCGGTGCCGCCGGTCGAACCGGGCCGGATCTGCGCGCACGCATCGCAAAGCGTCATCGTTGCTCCCGCGCCCGGTGCGCGTGGCCAGGGCGGCCGGCGCGACCGGCGCGGGCACGATTGCCCGTACCGCGGACGGCCGCTATCGGTCTTCCGCCATCGCCTTGAGCTGGGCGTCGCCAGCCACGCGCGCGGCGTCCGAAGTGGTGAAAGTATCGTCGGAGACGATATTGCGCTTGACCAGACGCGCATCGAAGTCGACCAGCGTGATCACCCATACATAGCGGCCGGCCTGCGGCGCGGTCTGGACGATGGCCTGCAGATGCGGCGTGGAATCCTTGGACATGATGCTCCTCCGGAGAACGCATCCGGCAACTGTAGCACGAGCGCCCGCCGGTGGCCGCGCGCGCGGCGTGCTCAATGCTCGAAATCGAGGCCGCCCAGCAGCACGGTCTCCTCGGCCTGGGAGCGCGTGCCGAGATCGATCTGCCGCGGCGCCTGCCACGCATGCAGCTTGCCGGGCAGCGCGGCCAGGTACAGCGCGAACTTCTCCTCGCCGCCGGTGGCGAACAGCGCCTCCACCTCGAGGCTGTCCCACGACAGGTAGATGTTGAGCGGATGGGCGAAGCGCCGCACCCCTTCGAACGGCTCGCCGTAGACGTGCAGCCGCGCGGGGCTCTGGCCGCCGTCGAGCTCGGCGTGGATGCGGTGCCTGAACAGGCCGGCGATCGTCTCGGCGATGCGGGGGGCGAACTCGGCATCGAAGCGTGCCGCGGCATTCTCATGACTCACGTATTTGTCTCTTCCCGGTTTTCAGCGGGATCGTAGCACGCGGGCGCGCCCGCCCAAACTCCGGTTGACCCGCGCCACCGCCGTCCTATACTGAAGGTCTGCCGACTGAGACACGCCGTAGCAAAGCGAAGGTAGGTCGGAGAATGGCCACGCTCGCCAGCAAGGCAGCAAGGCCGAGCAGGCCGATTAGGCCTGCACGTCCGAACCGGATCCTGGTGCGTTTGCCGACCCGGTTCGGATCCCTCTTTCCCGCCTGGCGCATCGACCCGCATGGCGCGTCGACATATCGGCCGGGCCAAGAAAAAAGCACCTTCGCGAAGGTGCTTTTTTCATGGTCGCCGGCCGCGCGGCGCGGTCACGACAGGTCTCGCGACGTGATCATGCGCTCGCCGGGCAGCGCAGCGGCGACCGCAGCCACGAGCGCCCTGGCGATATTGGCCGCGGGATTGATGCGCAGGCCCCGCGGCAGCACCGGGCGAAGCAGCGCCGCGAGCGGGAATATCATGCGCTCGGCGAGGCGAAACTCGTCGCGCTCGCCGCCGATCATGCCCGGGCGCACGATCGTGAGCGATTCGAAGCCGATCGCCCGGATGTCTCTCTCGACCTCGCCCTTGGTCCGGCAATAGAACAGCGGTATGGACAGCGACGCGCCCGGGGAGGAAACTAGCGCGAAGGCCCTGGCCCCCTGCTGGCGGGCCAGTTTCGCGAAGGCCACCGGCAGCACGTAGTCGACATGCCGGAATGCCGCCTTCGAGCCGGCCTTGCCGATCGTCGTGCCCATCGCGCAGATCACCGCGTCCACCGGCCGCCGCGCCAACTCCGGCAACAGCGCCTGCAGATCGGGCGAGACCGGATTGTCCAGCTTGGGATGGGCGGGCAAGGCACGGCGCGTCGGCGCGATGACCGTTTCGATGCTGCCGTGCTCCAGCGCCTGCCGCAGCGCGTTCCGGCCGACCAGCCCGGTCGCCCCCAGGATCAGTACCTTCATCGCGCGCCGCGCCCGGCAGCCGCGGCCCGCCCGCCTGTTGCCGTCACGCCCGGGCCGCGCTCCGGCGAAACGGCAAGACCGCCGCGGGCGAGCGGCGCCATGCCTGCATTCCTGGCTGTGGCCACGGCATGTGCCTCATGAGTAGTTGGATGAAGGCGGACATGATGCCCTGCGCCGGGAAAAAGATCATTCATCGCATCCTTTCAACTCCGTTCCATCTGCATCAACTATCGGCGCCTCCGCACGAAGCAGGCCGTATGGCATCGATGCAGCGCGCCGGCGTCATGCCGCCCCGCGCAGCCCGATCTCGCGCACGCGGCCCTGCGGCGACACCAGCCGCGCGAGTTCGCGGATGCCGGGCTCGATCCGCTCGAGCGGAATCGACGAGAAGCCGAGCCGCAGGCTGTTGCATGGCGGCGCGTCGGCGAGATAGAACGGCTCGCCCGATTCGATCAGGATGCCGTGCGCCATCGCGGTGCGCCTGAGCTGGCCGGTGTCGACGTGCCCGGGCAGCATGCCCCACAGCGCGGAGCCGCCGGGCGGCGCGGCGAAGCGCATGTCGCCCAGGTGCTGCCGGACCGCGTCGCACAGCGTGGCCGCGCGCGTGGCCAGGGCCTCGCGCATGCGGTGCATCAGTCGGTCGTAGTGGCCGTGCTCGATGAACAGCGCCGCCGCGAGCTGGTTGTTGGCCGGCGGATGCCGGATCATCAGCCGCCGCAGCCGGCGCAGCTGCACGATCACGGCGGCGGGCGCGACCACGTAGCCGATGCGCAGCCCCGGCGAGAGCGTCTTGGACAGGCTGCCGACGTAGATCACGCGCTCGTCGCGGTCGATGGCCTTGATCGCGGGCAGCGGCTGTCCCGCGTACTGGGTCTCGGCATCGTAGTCGTCCTCGATCAGCACGCCGTCGCAGCGGCGCGTCCAGTCGAGCAGCGCGAGCCGGCGCTCGGTGGTCAGCGTCACGCCGGTGGGGCACTGGTGGCTCGGCGTGCAGTACAGGTAGCGGCAGTCGCGCAGCGCCGCCTCGTCGGGCACCACGCCGTCGGCGTCCACCGGCAGCCCGGCAAGGACCGCGCCGCGCCGCAGGAAGATGTTGCGCGCGTCCATGTAGCCGGGGTCCTCCACGGCCACGCGCGTGCCCGGCCGGATCAGCAGCTCGGCCAGCAGGAACAGGGCCTGCTGCGCGCCCACGGTCATCAGGATCTCGTCGCGCTTGGCGGCGATGCCGCGCCGCGGCAGCACGCGGCGGATCAACTGGTCGACCAGGGAGTTGTCGTCGTTGTCGATGGCGTCGGGCGCCCAGCCGCGGATCGCGCCGACGTCGAGCGCGTGGCGGCTGCACTCGCGCCAGTCGGCGATCGGGAACAGCGTGGGATCGAACTGGCCGTACAGGAACGGGTAGCGGTAGCGCTGCCAGTCGTGCGGCTTCTCCAGCCACTTGGCGTCGGCGGCCACCCCGTGCATGCGCGCCTGCCACTGCACTGCGCTGGTGCCGCCCGGCGCCGCGGCGGGCGCGCCGTCCCCGTCGCGGGGCAGCGCCTCCACCGCCGGCGAGGCGTAGCGATGGGTCACGTAGTAGCCGCTGCGCGGCCGGTTCTCGAGGTAGCCGTCCTCGGCCAGCCGCTCGTAGACCAGCACCACGGTATTGCGGGAAATGCCCAGCATGTCGGCCAGCTCGCGGCTGGACGGCAGCCGCGTGCCCGGCGTCACGCGGCCGTCGAGCACCGCGTTGACGAGGTGCGTGCGCAGCTGGCTCTGCAAGGTCGGCCCCTCGCGCTCGGGCGCGGGGAACAACTGGTGCCACATCAACTGGTGAACGACAGCACTGCGCATCACAACCCCGACTGGTACGATCGAAAGCCACCACTGGCATTAACCATGCCAGCCGGACGCGCGGCAACATGGCGCCACATCGTTACCGAGTGAGCCCATGCCGCCGATTTCCCCGCATCACCCCGCCTTCGCGGGCACGCCATCCCGTCCGGCACGCGCGGAGGTGCCGCGATGATCGTGCTGATCACCGGCGCCTCCGCCGGATTCGGCGAGGCCATCGCCGAGCGCCTGTGCCGCGACGGACACACCGTGGTGGCCACCGCGCGCCGCGCCGACAAGCTCGCGGCGCTGGCCGCGCGCTGCGGCCCGAGGCTGCATCCGCTCGCGCTCGACGTGCGCTACAAGGCGGAGGTCTTCGCCGCCGTGGCCTACGTCACCGAGACCGTCGGCCCCATCGACGCCCTGGTCAACAACGCCGGCCTGGCGCTGGGCGCGGGCCCGGCGCACGAGGCCAGCCTCGAGGACTGGGAGACCATGATCGACACCAACATCAAGGGGCTGCTGTACCTCACGCACGCGGTGCTGCCCGGCATGGTGGCGCGCGATCTCGGCACCATCGTCAACCTCGGCTCCATCGCCGGCACCTACCCCTACCCCGGCGGCAACGTGTACGGCGGCACCAAGGCGTTCGTGCACCAGTACAGCCTGAACCTGCGCGCCGACCTGGTCGGGCGCAACGTGCGCGTGACCTCGATCGAGCCCGGCCTGAGCGGCGGCACCGAGTTCTCGCTCACGCGCTTCCACGGCGACGCGCAGCGCGCGGCCGGCGTCTACGCCGGCACCCAGGCCTTGACGGCGGAGGACATCGCCGGCGCGGTCAGCTGGGTGCTGGCGCAGCCCGCGCACGTCAACGTCAACACGATGGAGCTGATGCCGACCTGCCAGGCGTTCGCCAACTTCGCCATCGCGCGCGCGCCCGACGCGCAACGCTGACATGGACGCCTCCGCCTTTGCCGTGCTGGCGGCGGTCACCGCCGTCGCCGGCATCGCCAAGGGGCTGACGGGCTTCGGCGCGGCGCTGATCATGACGCCGCTGTTCGCGCTGGTGGTCGCGCCCGCGCAGGCCGCGATGCTGACGGTGCTGCTGCACGGCCTGACCGCCTGGCAGGGCATCCGCGCGTGCCGGCGCCGCGTGGCCTGGCGCAAGGTGGCGGTGCTTGCCGCCATCGCGCTGTGCGCGCATCAACTGGCGCTGCTCGGCCTCGGCCGCGTCGAGCCGCACCTGCTGCGCCGTGGCATCGGCACGCTGGTGCTGGTCATGGGCGTGATGGCCCTGCTCGGGCTGCGCATCCGCCACGGCGGCGGCGCCGTCGCCACCGGGCTGGCGGGCGTGGCCAGCGGCGTGTTCACCGCGCTGGGCGGGCTGGGCGGCCCGCCCGTGGTCTATTACTTCAGCGGCCAGGGCACCATCGACGCCTCGGTGCGCGCGAACCTGCTCGCCTACTTCATGCTGCTGTTCGCCGGCGCCTCGCTCGGCCTGCTCGCGCAGGGGCGGCTGGACCTGCCCACGGTGCGCGCCGGCGCGCTGCTGGTGCCGTTCTTCTGCGCCGGCGCGGTCGCCGGCGAAGCACTGTTTGCGCGCCTGCCGTCCGCGGTGTTCGCCCGCGTGGTGCAGCTTGCACTGATAACGATCGGCGCGTTTTCGGTGCTTGGCTGAGCGCGCATCCGGTGCACGCGGCGCGCGCCGGTGCTGGAGCCATCGATCCTCCGCGTTGGCTCTACGTCAGAGGCAATCGCCTCTCTTATCGTGAACCCTGCCACCTATCCAACGGAGAAAAAGCGACATGACCGGATTTGCCCCCTTCCTACCCAGGTTGCGCCACGCGCTGATGGCTTGCGCGCTATCCGCCGTGGCCGTGTGCCAGGCCGTCGCCGCGGACACGCCCAAGCCCGGCGGCACGCTGGTGATCGGCACCACGCAGTCGCCGCGCCACCTGAACGGCGCCGTGCAGTCCGGCATCGCCACCGCCGTGCCCTCGACGCAGCTGTTCGCCAGCCCGCTGCGCTTCGACGACAAATGGAATCCGCAACCGTACCTGGCCGAGTCCTGGAAGCTCGCCGAGGACGGCAAGTCGCTCACGCTCAACCTGCGCCACAACGCCGTGTTCCACGACGGCAAGCCCATCACCTCGGAGGACGTGGCGTTCTCCATCATGACGATCAAGGCCAAGCATCCGTTCCAGAGCATGCTGGCGCCCGTGGAGAAGGTCGACACGCCCGACGCCTACACCGCCGTCATCCGCATGAGCCAGCCGCACCCGGCGATCCTGCTGGCGATGTCGCCGGCGCTGTGCCCGATCCTGCCGAAGCACATCTACGGCGACGGCCGCGAGATCACCACGCATCCGGCCAACTCCGCCGGCGTGGTGGGCTCGGGCCCGTTCCGCTTCGCCGAGTTCGTGCCGGGCCAGCGCATCGTGCTCACGCGCTTCGACAAGTTCTTCCTGCCCGGCAAGCCGTACCTGGACAAGATCGTCATCACGGTCAACCCGGACGCGCAGAGCCTGGCGCTCGGCATGGAGCGCGGCGACATCCAGTTGCTGCCCTACGAGTCCGTCTCGACCGACCTCAAGCGCCTGCAGAACAACCCCAACCTGACGCTCACGCGCAAGGGCTACGAAGGCGTGGGCGCGCTGAACTGGCTGGCCTTCAACCTCGATCGCAAGCCGCTGTCCGACGTGCGCGTGCGCCACGCCATCGCCAGCGCGATCGACCGCAACTTCATCGTCAAGGCGCTGCACAGCGGCTTCTCCCAGGTCGCCGACGGCCCCATCGTGAGCAGCAGCCCGTTCGCCACCACCGACCTGCACCGCTATCCGTACGACCTCAAGCAGGCCGAGCAATGGCTCGACGAAGCCGGCTACAAGCGCAACGCCGGCGGCGAGCGCATGACGCTGACCATCGACTACCTGCCCGGCACCGACGAGCAGCAGAAGAACGTGGCCGAGTACATCCGCACGCAGATGAAGAAGATCGGCGTCACGGTGCAGGTGCGCGCCTCGGCCGATTTCGCTTCCTGGGCCAAGCGCATCTCGGCGCATGATTTCGACATGACGATGGACAACGTCTTCAACTGGGGCGACCCGGTGATCGGCGTGGCCCGCACCTACATGTCCACCAACATCAAGCCGGTGGTCTGGACCAACACGCAGTCGTACCGCAACCCGAAGGTGGACGAGCTGCTCAACACCGCGGCCGGCACGCTCGACGCCACCAAGCGGCGCGCCTACTACGCGACGTTCCAGAAGATCGTCACCGACGACCTGCCGATCTTCTACATCAACACCACGCCGTACCACACCGTGGCCAGCAAGAAGCTGGGCAACCTGCCCACCACCATCTGGGGCCCGGCGTCGCCGCTCGACGAGGTCTACTTCAAGTAGGGACGACCGATGGACAATCTGCTCGCGCTGCTGAGAAAGGCTTGCCACGCGGCGCTGCTGACGCTGGCGGTGGTGGTGCTCAACTTCCTGCTGATCCGGCTGGCGCCCGGCGACCCGGTGGAAACCATCGCCGGGTCGATGGGCGGCATCACCGACGAGCTGCGCGCGCAACTGCGCAGCCAGTACGGGCTGGACCAGCCGCTGCCGGTGCAGCTGGCGACCTACGTCAAGCACGTGCTCCACGGCGATCTCGGCTATTCGTATTTCTTCAACCTGCCGGTCAGCGGGCTGATCGCCGAGCGCGTGCCGGCCACGCTGCTGCTGGTGCTCGCGTCGGTGGCGGTGGCCTTCGTGCTGGGCACCGCGCTCGGCGTGCTGGCGTCGCGCAAGCCGCACGGCCCGCTCTCGCAGGCCATCACCGTGCTGTCGATGACGGGCCACGCCGCGCCGGTGTTCTGGAGCGGCATGATGCTGGTGATCCTGTTCGCCTCGGTCTGGCCGATCCTGCCGGTCTCCGACATGCACTCGATGACGTCCGACGGCCAGGGCCTCGCGGCGGTGCTCGACGTGGCCTGGCACATGGTGCTGCCGACCTTCACGCTGAGCCTGGTCTACCTGGCGCAGTACAGCCGCCTGTCGCGCGCCAGCATGCTCGAGGTGCTGGGCTCGGACTACATCCGCACCGCGCGCGCCAAGGGCCTGTCCGAGCACCACGTGCTGTACCGCCACGCGCTGCGCAACGCGCTGCTGCCGGTCGTGACCGTGCTCGGCCTGCAGTTCGGCAACGTGGTGGCCGGCGCCATCCTGGTCGAGACCGTCTTCAACTGGCCCGGCCTGGGCCGGCTGGCGTTCGACTCGATCCTGCGGCGCGACTATCCCACCGTGCTCGGCGTGCTGCTGTTCTCCGCCATCGTCGTGGTGCTGATGAACCAGCTCACCGATGCCCTCTACCGCCTCATCGATCCGAGGATCCGCGCATGAGCAGCCCCGTTTCCACGGCGCCGGCGGCAGCCCCGGTTGCCGCGCCCGCCGCCGTCCCCCATCCCGCGCGCGACGCCTGGCGCATGTTCCTGCGCAGCCGCGCCGCGCTGGCCGGCACGCTGCTGCTGGCGTGCATCGTCGCGGTCGCGCTGTTCGGCCCGATGGTCTACGACGCCGACCCGTTCGCCATCGTGGCCGCGCCGCAGACCGCGCCCGGCGACCCCGACGCCTGGCTCGGCACCGACCAGCTCGGGCGCGACGTGCTGGCCGGGCTGGTCTACGGCGGCCGCGCCAGCCTGGCCGTGGGCGTGGTGGCCGCGGTGCTGTCCGCGCTGATCGGCCTGACGGCCGGCGCGCTGGCCGGCTACTACGGCGGCGGCGTCGACGAGGCGCTGACGCGCGTGATGGAGTTCTTCCAGGTCCTGCCGGCGCTGCTGTTCGCGATGGTGCTGGTGACGCTGTTCTCGCCTTCGCTGACGACCATCTCGCTGGCCATCGGCATCACCAGCTGGACCGCCACCGCGCGGCTCACGCGCGCCGAGTTCATGCGCCTGCGCGACCTCGACTTCGTGCGCGCCGAGCGCGCCATCGGCGCCGGCAATGCCCGCATCATCTGGCGCGTGATCCTGCCCAACGCGCTGCCGCCGCTGGTGGTGTCGGGCACGATGGCGATCGGCTCGGCGATCCTGTTCGAGGCCGGCCTGTCCTTCCTCGGCCTGGGCGACCCCAACCGCATGAGCTGGGGCCTGATGATCGGCTCGGCGCGCCCCTACCTGCTGACCTGCTGGTGGGCCGTGGTGTTCCCGGGCCTGGCCATCTTCGCCAGCGTGCTGTCGATCAGCCTGATCGGCGACGGCCTGAACGATGCCCTCAACCCCAAGCTGAGAGAACGCTGATGTCGACCTCTTCCCCTCCCCTGCTGGACGTGGCGGGCCTGCGGCTGGAGTTCCGCACCTCGCGCGGCGCGGCCAGCGTGCTCAACGGCGTGAGCTTCCAGGTCCACGCCGGCGAGACGCTGTGCATCGTCGGCGAATCGGGCTGCGGCAAGAGCATGACCTCGCTCGCCATCATGCGCCTGTTCCCCGCGCCGCCGGGCCGCATCACCGCCGGCAGCGTGCGCCTCGACGGCGAGGACCTGCTGCAGCTGTCCGAGCCCGCCATGCGCCGCATCCGCGGCAACCGCATCGCCATGATCTTCCAGGAGCCGATGACCTCGCTCAACCCGGTCATGACGGTCGGGCGCCAGCTCGGCGAATCGCTGCGGCTGCACCTGGCGATGTCCAGGGCCGAGGCCCGCGCGCGCAGCATCGAGCTGCTGCGCGCGGTGGGCATCCCCGCGCCCGAGGCGCGCATCGACGAATACCCGCACCAGATGTCCGGCGGCATGAAGCAGCGCGTGATGATCGCCGTGGCGCTGGCGTGCCGGCCCGCCGTGCTGATCGCCGACGAGCCGACCACCGCGCTGGACGTCACCGTGCAGGCGCAGATCTTCGACCTGCTGCGCGAGCTGCAGGCGCGCGAGGGCACCGCCCTGGTGCTGATCACGCATGACATGGGCGCGGTGTCCGAGATGGCCGACCGCGTGATCGTCATGTACGGCGGTCGCGTGGTCGAGGAAGGCCGCACGCGCGACGTGCTCGAGCGCCCCGCGCATCCCTATACGCGGGGCCTGATCGCCTGCCTGCCCGAGCTCGAGGGCGAGGCGCGGCGCACGCGCCCGCCGCTGCCGGAGATTCCCGGCATGGTGCCGTCGATCTGGGAGCTGGGCACCGGCTGCGCGTTCCGCGCGCGCTGCCCGCACGCGGCCGAGCCGTGTGCGCGCGCGGCGCCGGACCTGCTGCCGGTGGCCGACCATCATCGCGCCGCGTGCTGGGCGCTGGAAGCCGGCACCGTGCCGGCGCCGGTCCAGGGAGTCGCCGCATGAAACTGCTCGAAGTGGATGACCTCAAGGTGCATTTCAGGCGGCGCGGCGGCTGGTTCGGCGCGCCGCAGGTGGTGCGCGCCGTCGACGGCGTCTCGTTCTCGATCGAGCGCGGGCGCACGCTGGCGCTGGTCGGCGAATCCGGCTCCGGCAAGTCGACCACGGCGCTTGCCGTGATGCGGCTGGCGCCGGCCACCGGCGGCACCGTGCGGCTGGGCGGGCGCGACCTCACGCTGATGTCGGGCGACACGCTGCGCCAGGCGCGCAGGCGCGTGCAGATGGTGTTCCAGGACCCGTACTCGTCGCTCAATCCGCGCCAGCGCGCCGGCGACATCGTGCGCGCGCCGCTGGACCTGATGCAGCTCGGCGCGCCCGCCGCGCGCGCGGCGCGCGTGGCCGAGCTGTTCGACGCCGTGGGCCTGCGGCCCGAGCAGATGCAGTTGTTCCCGCACCAGTTCTCCGGCGGCCAGCGCCAGCGCATCAACATCGCGCGCGCGCTGGCCAGCGAACCCGACCTGATCGTCTGCGACGAGCCGGTGTCCGCGCTGGACATCGCCATCCGCGCGCAGATGCTGAACCTGCTGCGGCGCCTGCAGCGCGACACCGGCGTCGCGTTCCTGTTCATCTCGCACGACATGTCGGTGGTGGAGTACATCTGCGACGACATCGCCGTGATGTACCTCGGCCAGATCGTCGAGCGCGCGCCGCGCGAAGCGTTCTTCGACCGCCCGCTGCATCCGTACAGCGTGGCGCTCAACTCGGCGGTGCCCACCGTGCGCGGCGGCCGCGCGCGCGCGGCCAGGCGCATCCGCCTGGAGGGCGATCCGCCCAGCCCGCTCCATCCGCCGCCCGGCTGCCGCTTCGCCGGCCGCTGCCCCGTCGCGCAACCGGTCTGCCGCAGCGAATGCCCGCCGCTGCGGCCGGTGGCGGACGGGCATTTCGTGCGCTGCCATCTCGTCACCGTGACGGACGGCGCGCCGGTGCCGCCGCTGGCCATGCCCGCATGACCGCATGACCGCACGATCCGCCGGCGCCGCCGGCCTCCTTTCGTTCCCCCCGCGATTCCACCACCGCCAACCATGACCACCACCGTTTTCGCCGCCAGGAAGATCCTCACCATGAACCCGGCCCAGCCCGAGGCCACCCACGTCGCGGTGCGCGACGGCCGCATCCTCGCGGTCGGCAGCGCCGCCGACGCGCAGGCCTGGGGCCCGTGCGCGCGCGACGACCGCTTCGCCGGCAAGGTGCTGATGCCGGGCCTGGTGGAAGGCCACTCGCACGCGATGGAGGGCGGCCTCTGGCAGTTCCCCTACGTCGGCTTCTACCCGCGCCGCGGCCCGGACGGCACGCTGTGGCAGGGCCTGACCGGCTTCGATGCCGTGGTCGCGCGGCTCGCCGCCGCCGCGCGGGAGCTGGATGCCCGGGGCGTGCCGGACGACGCGCCGCTGCTGGCGTGGGGCTTCGACCCGATCTTCTTCGGCGAGGCGCGCATGAGCGTGCGCCATCTCGACCGCGTCTCGGCCACGCGCCCGATCGTCATCATGCACGCGAGCATGCACCTGATGAACGTCAACAGCGCGACGCTGGCGCGCGCCGGCATCGACCGCGACACCGACATCGAGGGCATCGCGCGGTTTCCCGGCGGCGAGCCCACCGGCGAGCTGCAGGAGTTCGCCGCGATGTTCCCGGTGACGCGCCTGATCGGCAACCTGTTCCGCCGCGTCGGCATGTCCGAGACCGGGCTGCGCATGTTCGCCCAGGTCGCCGTGCAGGCCGGCGTGACCACCGCCACCGATCTGGTCAACGACCTTTCCGACGACAGCGTGGGCAGCATGGCGCGCGTGTGCGCGCAGGAGGATTTCCCGCTGCGCCTGGTCCCCGCGTTCCGGCTGCCCGACGCGATGCGCGGCGACGAAGGCCCGGCGCGCCTGCGCGCGGCCATGCGCGCCAACCACGAGCGGCTGCACGCCGGCATGGTCAAGCTGGTGGTGGACGGCTCGATCCAGGGCTTCACCGCGCGCGTGCGCTGGCCCGGCTATTTCAACGGCGCGCCCAACGGCATCTGGGTGCTGCCGCCGGACGCGGTCCACGAAGCCGTGCAGACCTTCCACGCGGCGGGCTTCCAGCTCCATATCCACACCAACGGCGACGAGGCCACCGAGCTGGCGCTGGACGCCGTGGAGCAGGCGCTGACGCGCCATCCGCGCGCCGACCACCGCCACACGCTCCAGCATTGCCAGATGGCCGACGAGGCGCAGTTCGCGCGCATGGCGCGGCTGGGCATGTGCGTCAACCTGTTCGCCAATCACATCTACTACTGGGGCGACGCGCACCTGGCGCTCACGATGGGCCCGGACCGCGCGCGCCGCATGGACGCCTGCGGCACCGCGCTGCGGCTCGGCGTGCCGTTCGCGATCCACTCGGACGCGCCGATCACGCCGCTGGCGCCGCTGTTCACCGCGTGGTGCGCGGTCAACCGCACCACCGCCGCCGGCGTGGTGCTGGGCGAAGCGGAGCGCATCACGGTGGCGCAGGCGCTGTCGGCCATCACGCTCGGCGCCGCCTTCACGCTGCGGCTGGACCACGAGATCGGCTCCATCGCGGTGCGCAAGCGCGCGGACTTCTGCGTGCTGGACGACGATCCGCTCGCCGTGGCGCCGGCCGCGCTGAAGGACATCGGCGTGTGGGGCACGGTGGTCGGCGGCCACGTGTTCGAGGCGCCGCGGCAATGAGCGCGGCGCCGCTCCCGCTCGCGCGGGCACGCATTCCGCTGACCGTCGTCGGCGGCTTTCTCGGCGCCGGCAAGACCACGCTGCTCAACCGCATCCTGGGCCAGGCCGAGGGCCTGCGCATCGCGGTCCTGGTCAACGACTTCGGCGCCGTCAACATCGACGCCGCGCTGGTGCGCCGGCGCGGCGCCGACACCATCAGCCTGGCCAACGGCTGCGTGTGCTGCCAGATCGGCGACGACCTGACCGACGCGCTGATCCGCGTGATGACACAGCCGCAGCCGCCCGAATGGATCGTGATCGAGGCCAGCGGCGTGTCGGACCCGTGGCGCATCGCGCAGGTCGGACTGGCCGACCCGATGCTCTCGCTCGACGGCGTGGTGGTGCTGGCCGACGCCGGCGCCGTCCGCGCGCAGGCGGCCGACGCGCGCCTGGGCGAGACCATCGCGCGCCAGCTCCGGGCCGCGGACCTGATCGTGCTCAGCAAGGCCGAAACCCTGCCCGAACACGAGCGCGAGGACCTGCGGCAATGGCTGCGGCAGTTGGCCGGCCACGTGCCGATTCTCGACGCATGCCACGGCGACCTGCCGCCGGCCGCGCTGACCGGCGTGGCCTGGCGCGGCGGCCATGCCGGTGGCCTGCTGCACCGCCACCACGCGGGCTGCGGCTGCGGCGAGCCCGTCAGCCACGGCGAGCTGTTCGACACCTGGCTGTTCGACAGCGCCGGCGCGGTATTGCGCGCGGCCGACCTGCACGCGCGGCTCAACGCCATGCCGCCCGGCGTATTGCGCGTCAAGGGCGTGGTGCGCACGGACCGCTACGGCGTCACGGAGCTGCAGTTCGCGGGGCGCCGCGGCACGCTGCGCAGACTGCCGGCGGACGCCGCGGCCAGTGTGGCCGATGTGGCCAATCCGGCCAATGCGGCCGATGCGGCCAATACGCCGGCGCACGGCATGGTGGTCGCCATCGGCCTGCGCGGCGACCTGCCGAAGGCCGCGCTCGCGCGCCTGTTCGCGCAGTGCGGCGCCGGCACGGCTGGCCTGAGCAAAGACCCCGCGCTGGCTCTAACCGGCGGCGCGGCCGAGGTTTAGCGTAGCGGCATGTTCACTCACCGAGCCGCAACCATGTCCCATCCCGCCGTTACCGTCGCCACGCTGCAAGCGTTCAGCGATGCATGGAACCGCCACGACATCGACGCACTGATGTCCTTCATGACCGACGACTGCATCTTCGACACCGTCGCCGGCGACGCCGCCTGCGGCACGCGCCACGTCGGCCGGGCAGCGGTGCGCGAGGCGTTCGCGTCGGCGTGGCGCGCCTTCCCCGACGCGCAATGGCGCAACGGCCGCCACCTGGTGAGCGGCGAGCGCGGCGTGTCCGAATGGACCTTCACCGGCACCGACGGCGAAGGCCGGCGCATGGAGGCCGACGGCGTGGACCTGTTCACGTTCCGCGACGGCAAGATCCACGTCAAGTGCGCCTACCGCAAGCAGCGCGCGCTGCTGCCGGCCCTGCCGCAACCCCTTTGAGCCAAGCACGCACCATGTCCGCGAACCCGATCTACCTCCCCGAATCCGCGCCCGCCACCGTACACGGCCCCTACGATCCGCAATACGACCCGCTGGTGTCGCGCGGCCCCGGCCGCGGCCGCGCCTACGCCCCAACCTACTGGGTGGACAGCGCGGGCGAGGCGCCGCCCGACGACGGCCCCGTCGCCGCCGACACCGATGCCGACGTGGTCGTGATCGGCTCCGGCTTCACCGGCCTGGCGACGGCGCTGTTCCTGGCCCAGGAGCACTGCATCAAGGCCACCGTGCTGGAGGCCAACCAGGTGGCGTGGGGCTGCACCAGCCGCAATGGCGGGCAGGGCCAGAACGCCAGCGGGCGGCTCTACCGCTCGCAGTGGATCGAGCGCTGGGGCGTCGACACGGCCAAGGCGCTCGACGCGGAGATCCGCAGCGGCTTCGAGACCTTCAGGGAACTGGTGGCGCAGATCGACTGCGATGCGCAGGACGGCGGCCACCTGTACACGGCGCACCGCCCGCGCAAGATGGCCTTCCTCGCCAACGAGGCGCGCGTGATGCGCGAGGTGTTCGGCTACGACACCAGGATGCTGACCCAGGCCGAGCTGCGCGAGCGCTTCTGCGACGACCGCGATGCCTGCGGCGCCATGCTCGAGCCCGACGGCATCGGCGTGCATCCGCTCAAGCTGGCCTACGGCTACCTGCGCCGCGCCCGCGCGCTCGGCGCGAAGGTCCATCCGTCCAGCCCCGTGACCGGCTGGGAAACCCGCAACGGCGTCCATCACCTGCGCACGCCGGGCGGCACGGTGCGCGCGCGCGCCGTGGCGATCGCCACCGGCGCCTACACCGCGCCGGGACTCTCGCCGCTGCTGCGCGGGCGCTATTTCCCGGTGCTGTCGAACTCCATCGTCACGCGGCCGCTGACCGACGCGGAGATCGCCGCGACCAACTTCCGCTCGACCACGTTCCTGACCGACACGCGCACGCTGCGCTTCTACTACCGGCTGCTGCCCGACCGCCGCGTGCAGATCGGCAGCCGCAGCGCGATCGCGGGCGCCGACGCGGAGCATCCGCGGCACTACCAGTTGCTGGTCGACGGCCTGGCGCGCAAGTTCCCGGCGCTGCGCGGCATCCGCATCGACTACTCGTGGTGGGGCTGGGTCGACGTCAGCCACGACATGATGCCGCGCATCGTGCAGCCGGACCCGCTGCAATCGGTCTTCTACGCGCTCGGCTACGGCGGCAACGGCGTCGCGTTCTCCGCGCATGCGGGGCGGCGCATGGCCGAGCGCGTGGCCGGCAAGGGCGGCGCGGAATGCAGGCTGCCGATCTACGACTCGCCGCTGCCGGGCCACTGGGCCACGCCGTTCCGCCGCCTTGGCCAGGCCATGCTGTATCGCTGGTATCACCTGCGCGACGAGCGCGCCTGAGTCGTGCCCCGGCACAATGGCAAAGGGCCGCGTTGCGCGGCCCTTTGTCTTTGCCTGCGCGCGCGGCCGCGCGGCCGCGCGGTCGTCAGGCCAGCGCCAGCCGCCCGCCGCGCGCCGGCAGGCGGAAGGAGGCCACCGACGTCTTGAGCGTGGCCGCCTGATCCTCCAGCGCCTGCGCGGCGGAGGCCGCTTCCTCGACCAGCGCGGCGTTCTGCTGCGTGACCTGGTCCATCTGGTTCACCGCCTGGCCGACCTGGTCGATGCCCGCGCTCTGCTCATGCGAGGCGGCGGCGATCTCGCCCATCGTGTCCGTGACCCGGCGCACCGCCTGCACCACCTCGCCCATCGTCGCGCCGGCATGCTCGGCATGGCGCGCGCCCGCCTCGACGCGCTGTACCGTGTCGGCGATCAGCTGCACGATCTCCTTGGCGGCGGTCGCGGTGCGCTGGGCCAGGCTGCGGACCTCGCCGGCGACGACCGCGAAGCCGCGGCCCTGCTCGCCCGCGCGCGCGGCCTCGACCGCCGCGTTCAGCGCCAGGATGTTGGTCTGGAAGGCGATGCCTTCGATGGTGCTGGTGATCTCGCCGATCTTCTTCGAGGCGACGTCGATCTCGCCCATCGTGTCGACCACGCGCTTGACGGCCTCGCCGCCGCGCGCGGCGGTGTCCGACGCCTGCACGGCGAGCGAATTGGCCTGCACCGCGTTGTCCGCGTTCTGCTTGACGATGGAGGTCAGCTCTTCCATGCTGGCGGCGGTCTGCTCCAGCGCGCTGGCCTGCTCCTCGGTGCGCTGCGACAGGTCGACGTTGCCGGCCGCGATCTGGTGCGTGGCGGTGGCGATCGCCTCGCTGCCGCTGCGCACGGCGTGGATGGTGTTGATCAGGCCCTGCTGCATCTCCTGCAGCCCGCGCGTGAGCGCGCCCATTTCGTTCTCGCTCGTCACCTCGATGGCATCGGTCAGGTTGCCGCGCGAGATCTCGGCGAAGTTGCCGAGCATGCGGTTGAGCGGCACCGAGATGGCGCGATGCAGCCCGATGGCGCAGCCCAGCGCGGCAAGGATGCCGACGCCGATGGCCACCGAGACCAGCCAGAGGAATTCCTGCGAGCGCACCGACGCCGCCTCGTGCAGCGCCGCGGCCTGCTGGCTCTGGCTGTGCTCGAGTTCTTCCATCGCCGCCAGCAGCGCGGCGCTGCGCGGTGGCAGCGTATCCATGACGATCTTGTCGGCGGCCGCGGTGTCGTGGGCGCGCAATGCCGCCACCAGGGGCTCGATGCCCTCCTTGAAGTACGCCGTGCGCATGCCGTCGATCTTGACCGCCAGCTGCTGCTCCTCGGGCGTCTTGGGCAGCGCCTGGTAGGCCTTCCAGGCATCGTCGGAGCGGGTCTTGTAGCCCAGCGACTTGTCTACCGTGGCGGCCACGTCGGGGGCGTCGGGATGGAACATGACGCGGTCCAGCCCGACCCGGATCACGGTCAGGTGCTGCTGCGCCTTGGCGACGAAGCCCATCGAGGCAAGCTGGTTCGAGTAGATCTCCTGGAGGTCGGCGCTGGCGGTACGCATGCCAAGCACGCCGATGACGCCGATGACGGTAAGCAGGATGGCCAGCACGGACAAGGCCAGGTTCAGGCGGAAGCGGATGGAGAGTTTGTTCAGCATGGGAGGAAGGTTGACCAGCAGTGACACGACAATGACACTGGTTACGGCAGGATGCCGGGGGACTTTAGCTTCCGCCGCGTTATCGCCATTGCAGTGCACCGCCACGTGCCTCCGCCTGCCCGCCGCGCCGCCGGAAACGAAAAAAACGGACACGGCGCGCGATGCCGCCGCGCGCCGTGTCCGCGTTTTGGCGCCGGCGCGGCGCCGGCCTCACGCCACCAGTGCCGCGGCGCGCTCCGGCAGGCGCGCATCCGCGTCCATGCCGGCGACAGGCTCGCCGGCGCCGGTGAGCACGCCGAACAGGTCCTTCGGATCGTCCTGCGCCGGCACCAGCGCCAGCGGCACGCCGAGGCCGAGCGCCTCGGCGCTGTCGCGCAGGTAGCGCAGCGCGGAGAAGTCCTCCAGCGCGAAGCCCACCGAGTCGAACACCGTGATCTGCGCTTCGCCGGCGCGGCCCGGCACGCGGCCGGCCAGCACGTTCCACAGCTCGGTCACGGGGAAGTCCGCCGGCATCTGCTGGGTGTCGCCCTCGATGCGGCTTTGCGGCTCGTATTCGACGAACACGCTGGCGCGCAGCAGCACCTCGGGATGCAGCTCGGTCTTGCCCGGGCAGTCGCCGCCCACGGCGTTGAGGTGCATGCCCGGCGCCAGCATGTCGGGCGTGATGATGGTGGCGTAGGCCTTGTCGGCGGTGACGGTGGTGACGATGTCGGCGCCGCGCACCGCGTCAGCGGTGCTGGCGCAGACCTGCACGTCCAGCCCGCGCACCGGCCGCAGGTTGCGCACCAGCTTGCTGGTGGCGGCGGGGTCGGTGTCGTAGACGCGCAGCTCGCGGATGCCCAGCAGGTGGTGGAAGGCCAGCGCCTGGAATTCGCTCTGCGCGCCGTTGCCGATCAGCGCCATGACGGCGGCATCCTTGCGCGCCAGGCGCCGCGCGGCGACCACCGAGGTGGCGGCCGTGCGCAGCGCGGTGGTCAGCGTCAGCTCGCTCAGCAGCAGCGGCTCGCCGGTGGCGACCGCGGCCAGCGTGCCGAACGCCATCACCGTGGGCAGGCCGTCGGCGGTGTTGGCCGGATGGCCGTTGACGTACTTGAAGCTGTACAGATCCGCGTCGGCGATCGGCATCAGCTCGATCACGCCGCGCGGCGAATGGCTGGCCACGCGGGCGCTCTTGTCGAAGTCGTTCCAGCGCAGGAAATCTTCCTCGATGTAGCGGGCCATCTGCTCGAGCACCTGCGGCAGGCCGCGGATTGCCACGATGCGGGAAACGTCGGTGGGGGAAAGAAAACGCGTCATGTCTGTGCTCCGTTGGATGAATGGGACAGCAGACATTGTTGCAGCGCCGCCTGTCAGCCAGAAGCCCATTTTCCGCGAGAAAAACGCGGCTTTCTGCCGCTTTGCCAGCCCGCGCTGACACTCCACGCAATCTCCCCCGGCCGGTCCGCGCAGCCGGTCCGCTCAGCAGGTCTTGTAGGTCTGCAGGTGGATGCTGGTCTCGGTGTCGCGGATGCCGCCGATCAGCCGCACGCGCTCGAGCACGCCGGCCAGGTCGGTCAGCGTGGAGGCGCGCAGCTCGGCCAGCAGGTCCCAGCGGCCGTTGGTGTCGTGCAGCGACGCCACGCCGGGCTCGCCCAGCAGGATGGCGATGACCTCGCGCGTGCGGTTGCCCTCCACCGCGATCGACATCCACGCGGCGATGTCGTGCGGGTCCACGTCCGGGCGCAGCTGCACGGTGTAGCCGGCGATGATCCCGTCTTTCTCCAGCCGCGCGATGCGGTTGCTGACCGTGCCGCGCGACACGCCCAGGCGGTGCGCCAGCACGGCCACGCTGGCGCGCGCGTCGGCGCGCAGCATGGCCAGCAGGCGCTGGTCGGTCTCGTCGATGGCCATGCCTCAGCTCCCTCGCGCCGCGTCCAGCAGCGGGCTGCGCCGGCGCGCCAGGCCGCTGGCCAGGTCGTAGGCGTGGCCCAGCTCCAGCACGGCGCGGTCGGCCTGCGCGGGGCCGATGATCTGCAGGCCCATCGGCAGCCCGTCGGCGCTGAAGCCGGCCGGCACGTTGAGCGCCGGCAGCCCGGCCATCGTGGCGGGCACCACCACTTCCATCCAGCGGTGGTAGGTGTCCATCTCGCGCCCGCCCACGCTGCGCGGCCAGTCGAGCCCGGCGGCGAACGGGAACGTCTGCGCGGTGGGCAGCACCAGGTAGTCGAAGCGCGCGAACAGCCGCAGCACCACCTGGTACCACGACGAGCGCTCCACCGAGGCGCGCTGCACGTCGCGCGCCGACAGCTTCAGGCCCTGCTCGATCTCCCATATCGCCTCGGGCTTGAGCAGCGCGCGCTCGGCCGGGTTCTCGTAGTGGCCGGCGTAGTTGCTGGCCACCGAGGCGCTGCGCAGCGTGTTCCACGCGCGCCACAGCGTCTCGGGCGGGAAGTCGAGCGTGGCGGCCTCGACCGTGCAGCCGAGCTCGCGGAAATGCCCGAGCGCCGCCTCGCACAGCGGCAGCACGCCGGGCTCCATCGCCAGGTAGCCGCCCAGGTCGCCCAGCCAGCCGACGCGCGCGCCCTTGAAGCCGCGCTCCAGCGGGCTGGCGAAGACGCCGGCCGGCTCGCGGCTGGAGAGCGGCACGCGCGCGTCCCAGCCGGCCTGCACCGAGAGCAGCATGGCGATGTCGGCCACGCTGCGCGCCATCGGCCCCCAGGTGCTGAACTGGGCGAAGAACACGTCGTCGGCGGGCCAGTTGGGCACGCGCCCGAACGAGGGGCGGAAGCCGAAGATGTTGTTGTAGCCCGCCGGGTTGCGCAGCGAGCCCATCATGTCGCTGCCGTCGGCCACCGGCAACATGCGCAGCGCCACCGCCACCGCCGCGCCGCCGCTGCTGCCGCCGGCGCTGCGCGCCGGATCGAAGGCGTTGCGCGTCACGCCGAACACCTGGTTGTAGGTGTGCGAGCCGAGGCCGAATTCCGGCGAGTTGCTGCGCCCCACGAAGATGGCGCCGGCGCGCCGCATGCGCTCCACCGACAGCCCGTCCACGGTGGTGACGCGCTCGCGGTGGATGGGCGAGCCGCGCGTCGTCACCATGCCGGCGACCGGCGTGAGGTCCTTGGGCGCCTGCGGAAAGCCGTGCATCCAGCCGTGGCCCTCGCCGCGCGCGAGCGCGGCATCGGCCTCGCGCGCCTGCTGCAGCACCAGCTCCGGCGGCTGCAGCGACACCAGGGCGTTGGCCCCGGGGTTGAAGCGCTCGATCTGCGCCAGGAAGGCCTGCATGACTTCCAGGCAGGATACTTCGCGCCGGTGGATGGCCCGCGACAGGGCGATGCCCTCGAGTTCGACGATGGCGGATGCGGCGGTGGATGACAGACTCATGATGGTGTCCCGTGGCTAAGGTGCGGGGGAAAGCGCGGCGCGGCCGGCGGCCGCTGGTTTATTCGAGGCGGATGTTGGCGGCCTTGATGATGCGCGCATTATCGGCCGATTCCGCGGCGATGCCCTGCGCGAACGCGGCCGGCGTGCCGCCGGTCGGCACGTTGCCCATTTCGAGCAGCAGCTTGCGCACGTCCGGCTGCGCGAGGATCTTGTTGATCTCGGCGTTGAGCCGCTCGATCACCGGCGCCGGCGTGCGGGCCGGCGCGAAGGCGCCCAGCGTGGACGACCGGTTGGCCTGCGGGAAGCCGAGTTCGGCGAGCGTCGGCACGTCGGGCAGCGACGCCATGCGCGCCGCGGCGCCGATGGCCAGCGGCCGCAGCTTGCCGCTGCGGATCTGCTGCAGCAGCGTCTGGCTGGCATTGATCGACACCATTTCGAGCTGGCCGCCCATCGCGTCGTTGAACTGCTGGCCCGAGCCGCGATAGGGAATGTGCGTGATGTCCACGTGGGCCGCGAGCTTGATCTGCTCGAGCATGATCTGGCCCAGCGAGCCCTGGCCCGAGGTGGACCAGCGGATCGCGCCGGGGCGCGAGCGGGCATCGGCCAGCACCGCGCGGAAATCGCGCGCCGGCATGATCGGCGTGGCCATCATCACCACCGGCGAATACGCGATGCTGACCACCGGCGCGATGTCGCGGGCGGGGTCGAACGGCATCTTGTTCAGGTGCGGCGTCAGGGTCAGCGTGCTGACCGTGGAGATGCCGAAGGTGTAGCCGTCCGGCGCGGCCTTGGCCACCGCGTCCATGCCGATCAGGCCCGCCGCGCCGGCGCGGTTGTCGACCACGATGGAGGTGCCGAGCTGCGCGCCGAGGCGGTCGCTCACCAGGCGCGCGACGGCATCCGTCACGCCGCCCGCCGGATAGGCGACGATCAGGCGGATCGGCTTGGAGGACGGCCAGGCCGGTTGCGCCGCCGCGGTGAGCGGCAGGCATGCGCAAAGGCACAGCGAGGCAAGGCCGGCGAGGGCCGCGAGCGTGGCGCGGCGGGAATCAGAAGGCATGATGGATCGGACGGTAAGTGATGGTGAGGAAGAAGGACGAAGGGATCAGGCGCTCAGCAGGTAGCCGGAGCGGGCCGGCGCGTTGCCGGCCACGCGGGCCAGCGGATCGCCGTGCCGCGCGAAGCGGATGTCGCGGCCCATGAAGAACACGCCCGCCGTGTTCGCGGCGACCGGCGTGCGGCTGCCGCTGACCGGGTCGACGATGTCGAACAGGACCTGGCCCGCCTGCACCGCCGCGCCCGGCTCGGCGCGGAACACCACGATGCCGCTGACCGGCGCGGCGACGTATTCGCTGCCGGCCAGCGGCGTGGCCGGATGCGGCAGCGGCGGCAGCGGCGGCGCCGTGCCCGCGATCGCGCCGGCATGCGTCAGGTAGTTCAGGATGGCGGCGGCGTCCTGCTCCGCCAGTTGCCACGACACGTCGCGCTGGCCGCGGTGCTCCACCGTGGTGGCCAGGCTGCCGTGCGGGATCGGGAAGCGCGCGCCGAAGCGCTGCTGCAGCTGGTACCAGGTATAGCTGAAGGCTTCGTCGAAGGACTGGCCGCCGGCGTCCAGCGCCAGCAGGCTGGCTTTCGCGCCGAGGTAGCGGGCAAGCGGCTCCACTTCCGCCCAGATCGCCTCGCCGGTGTAGATGTGCATCGGCGACTCGCGCGAGCAGTGCAGGTCCAGCACCACGTCGGCATCGTGCGCCAGCAGCATCAGGGTCTGCTGCAGCGAGGCCATCGGATTGGCCGGCACGCTGGCGCGCAGGGCGTCGGCCATCGCGCGGCGGATCACCTGCACGTTGTGCGCGCCGTCGCTGCCCAGGCTGCCCTCCACCGCCGCCGCGATCGGCTCGTACAGCATCGGGAAGCCGCGGTTGAAGTTCTGCCCGCTGCCCAGGTCGAAGCGGCCGACCGGGCTGCCGAGCACGGTCTGCGCCAGGCCGGCGGGATTGGCCACCGGCACCAGCGTCACGGCCGCGCGCAGCGCGCCCGCCGCCTCCAGCTCCCGCAGCCGGTCCATCAGCACCACGGCCACGAGCATGCCGGGGATCTCGTCGGCGTGCAGCGCGGCCTGGATGTAGATTTTCTTCGGCGCGTCGGCGGGGCCGAAGCGGTGGCTGGTCAGATGGCAGGACATGCCGGGCGTGGCCGGCAGCAGCGGATGGGTGGTGGTTTGCATGGCGACAGTGAAACGGACGACGAAGGGCGGACAGCGCGCGCTGTCCGCCGGGGATGGGGGCGGTGAACCGGAGCAGGCAGGGCCGCGCGGCGTTGGCCGGAATCAATCCGGCTGGACTGCGCGGACCGGACTATGCGGACTCGACTACTCAGGCCCGGTTATTCGGGCTCGGTTATTCGGGCTCGATTACTCGGGTTCGATGCCGGCGCGCTTGACCAGCGCCTGCACGCGCGGAATCTCCTTCCTGAGGCGGGCATCGAAGTCGGCCACGCTGCCGGTGAGCGCCTCGGTGCCGATGTCGGCCAGCTTCTTCCTGACCTCGGGCTCGTTCATCACCTTGTTGATGGCGGCATTGAACTTCGCCACGATGTAGGCCGGCGTGTGCGGCGGCGCCACGATGCCGTTCCACGAGGTCGACTCGAAGCCCGGATAACCCTGCTCCGCCACGGTGGGCACGTCGGGCAGCGCCGGCAGGCGCTTCGCGCTCGTCACCGCCAGCGCGCGCAGCTTGCCCTGCCGGATCAGCGACAGCGTGGGGCCGACCGCGTCGAAGTACGTCATCAGCTCGCCGCCGAGCAGCGCCGGCACGGCCTGGTTGGCGCCCTTGTAGGGCACGTGCAGCATGTCGATGTGGGCCGCGCCCTTGAGCATCTCGCCCGACAGGTGCGCCAGCGAGCCGATGCCGTAGGAGCCGAAGGTGACTTCGCCCGGATGCGCCTTGGCGTAGCTGACCATCTGCGGCAGCGTCCTGAACGGCGCGCTCATGCTCGCCACCAGCACGTTGGGCGTGGCCGACAGCAGGCCGATGCGGGTGAAGGCATCCGGATCGTAGGCCAGCCTCTTCTGCGTGAAGCGGTTGGTGATCAGCGGCGCGAAGCCGCTCATCATCACCGAGTAGCCGTCGGGCGCCGACTGCAGCACGTTGATGCTGGCAATGGCGGCGGAGGCGCCCGGCTTGTTGTCGATGATGATCGACTGGCCGAGCTCCCGCTGGAACGCCGGCGCCAGCATGCGCGCGATGCCGTCGGCCGCGCCGCCCGGCGGGAACGGCACCACCAGGCGGATCGGCTGGGTGGGCCACGCCTTTTCCTTTTCCCCCTGCGCCATCACGGCCGTGGAGGAGAACAACAGACAAGCGCATAGCGCGGAAAGCAACGATTTCATGAGCGAACGTGCGAGTTGAGAAAAAGGGTGGCGTGGCTGCTTTCCGGTGGGCAGTCGGGCGCGCTCAGAGCCCGATGGCGCAGCCGTCCTTGCGGTGGTCCGACGCGCCGGTGAGCACGCCCTGCTCCCAGTCGATGCGGATCACCTGCGCCCCGCCGATCGGGCGGGTGCGCGGCGCGATCTCGAAGCCGCGGCGGCGCAGTTCGGCGACCACTTCGGCCGGCACGGTGCGCTCGATCTCGACCGCGTTGCTGCCCGGCGTGGGAAAGACCCGCGGCAGCGACACCGCGTCCTGCAGGTCCATGCCGTAGTCCAGCACCTTGGAGACCAGATGCGCGTGGCCCATCGCCTGGTAGTGTCCGCCCATCACGCCGAAGCTGAGCGCGGCGCGGCCGTCCCTGGTCGCCATGCCGGGGATGATGGTGTGCATGGGCCGCTTGCGCGGCGCGATGGCGTTGGGATGGCCGTCCAGCAGCGAGAAGCTCTGGGCGCGGTTGTGCAGCAGGATGCCGGTGGTCGGCGTCATGATGCCGCTGCCGAAGCCGTAGAAAATCGAATTGATGAAGCTGGCGCAGTTGCGGTCCTTGTCGACCACGCTGATGTAGACCGTGTCCAGGTGCTCGGGCATGCCGATCACCGGCGGCACGTCGCTGGCGCGCGCCAGGTCGATCTTCGCGCGCAGCGCGTCGGCGAACGCCGGCGACAGCAGCCGCTCCACGTCGACCGCGGTGAAGTCGGGGTCGCACAGCACCTCGTCGCGCGCCGCGTAGGCCAGGCGCGTGGCCTCGATCTCGCGGTGCAGGCGGTCGGCCGAGAGCGGGTCGCCGTCGGCGGGGAAGCCGGCCAGGATGTTCAGGATCAGCAGCGCGATCACGCCCTGCCCGTTGGGCGGGCATTCGTGGATGTCGTAGCCGCGGAACTGCGTCTTGATCGGCGTGACGTAGCTGCCGCGGTATTCGGCGAAGTCCGCCTCGGTATGGAAGCCGCCCAGCGATTGCAGGTACCGCACCATCTCCTCGGCGACCGGGCCGGCGTAGAAACCGTCGCGGCCCTTCTGCCCGATCAGCCGCAGCGTGGCGGCCAGTTCCGGCTGGCGGTGCACGCTGCCCGGCAGCGGCGCGCTGCCGCCCGGCAGCATCACGCGCGCGGCGTGCTCGTTGCGCTTGAGCAGCGGCTCGGCCAGGGTCCAGTCGCGCGACACGCGCGGGGTGATCGCGTAGCCCTCTTCCGCGTGGCGGATGGCCGGGCGCAGCACCTCGGCCAGCGGCAGGCTGCCGTGGTCGCGGATCAGGCGGTCCCAGGCGTCGATGGCGCCCGGCACGGTGATGCCGTGCGGGGTGGGACGCAGCAGCGAGGTCACGCCGCGCTCGCGCAGCGCCGCGGGGCTGATGCCCGAGGGCGCCCAGCCGCTGCCGTTGTAGGCCACCACGTCCGCGCCGCCGGTCCTGGCGTAGAGCGCGAAGCAGTCGCCGCCGATGCCGGTGGAACCCGGCTCGACCACGCATTGCACCGCGCAGGCGGCCACCGCCGCGTCCATGGCGTTGCCGCCGGCGTCCAGCACCTGCGCCGCCGCCAGGGTGGCGGCCGGATGCGAGGTCGCCACCATGCCGTTGCGGGCCATGACGGACGAGCGCCCGGGGCTTTCGAAGTCGCGCATTCTCATTTGGATATTTGGGTAGAACGTCTTGGGAAAGGAGTTTTTCGAGGGGGCCGGTCACGCACGCAGCACTGAATCAAATATCCAATGTGCAGGCACCGCCGGCCTTCTTGGCCAGATACCCGGGTAGATATTGTGGATCTATGCGGTTCTGTCTTGCTGTTTTCACAAATTGGATCCAATATACAATGGTGTTGTGCAAAAAACAAGCCGCAGCCGCGCCACAAAATCAGAGACAATGCCGAGCACGTCATGACTAGCCACTTTTCCCGTATGTCCGCGCCTTCTTCCTCCCCTTCCTCATCCACGGCCGACGGCCCTGGCGGCGCCCGCCTGGTGCGCGCCACCGCGGTGGAAATGGTGGCGGCCGACCTGCGCCAGCGCATTCTCTCGGGCAAGCTCGCGCCGGGCTCGGCGCTGCGCCAGGAAGCGCTCGCGGAAGAACTGGGCGTGAGCCGCATCCCGCTGCGCGAGGCGATCCGCCTGCTCAGCTCCGAAGGCCTGGTGAATCTGCAGCCGCACCGCGGCGCCTACGTGGCGCAGCTGTCGGTGGACGAAGTGCAGGAGTTCTTCGAACTGCGCGTGCAGCTCGAGCCGTGGCTGCTGCGCCTGGCCGTGCCGCAGCTGCAGCCCGCGGACCTCGCGCGCGCCGAGGCGCTGGTGAATGAAATGGACAGCGCCCCCGCCGACGCCTGGAGCCGCCTCAACTGGCAGCTGCACGAAACGCTGTACCGGCCGGCCAACCGGCCGTTCGCGCTGAACATCGTGCGCACGCTGCACGAGAAGTCCGAGCGCTACCTCAACTTCCGCGTGGTCAGCGTGCCGCAGCGCCTGCAGGCGCGCCAGGAACACATGGAGCTGATCCGCCTGAGCCGCGCCGGCCAGACCGAGGCGGCCGCCACGGCAATGAAGCGGCACATCGGCAGCAGCGTCATGGAAGTCATCACGGTGGCGCGCGACCAGATCGACGACGCGGGCGGCGGCCGCTGACGCGCCGCGCTCCGCCCCACCTCACCCGCCGGTCCCGGTGGCGGGGTACGACAACCGCGGCGGCTTCGGCCATGCGGACTTCCCGCACGCGGCCGGCGGCCTGGCGGGCGCCGCCCGCCCCTATACTGGACTGCGCCCGGCGCCGGCGGCTTTGCCGCGCCGCGGAGCGGGCCCGGGGCGTTCCCGTCGCCACCGCCTTCATCCCACTGTCCGGCAGACCGATGAACATCACCCTCAAACAGCTGCGCGCGTTCTGCGCCGTCTACGAACTGCGCAACTTCACGCTGGCCGCCGAGGCGATGCACCTGACGCAGTCGGCCGTCAGCAAGCTGTGCGCCGACCTCGAGTCGGAGACCGGCGTGCGGCTGTTCGAGCGCAGCACGCGCCGGGTGGTGCCGCTCGACGCCGCGGCCGATCTCTACCGCTACGCGCAGCAGATGCTGGGCACGCTGCGCTCGGCGCAGCGCAGCCTGCAAAGCCTGCGTGGGCTGGAGTGCGGCACGGTCAGCCTGACCTGCTCGCCCATGATGGCCTTCGGCCTGCTGCGGCCGGTCATCGCCGGGTTCGCCGCGCGCTATCCGGGCATCCAGATCGACCTGCAGGAACTGTCGACCGACCAGAGCATCGAGTCCGTGCGGATCGGCCAGTGCGACTTCGCGCTCGTCTCGATCGGCGAGCTCGATGCGCAGATGGAGAGCCGGGTGGTGCGTCGCGAGCCGATCTGCGTGGCGTGCGCGAAGACCCATCCGCTGGCGTCCTGCAAATCGGCCGGATGGAAACGGATCGTCGAGCACCGGCACATCACGATCCGCAGCGTCTACAGCTTCCGGCGCACGGTCGACCGGATCCTGAGCCGGCATCGCCTCAGCCTGCGCTCGTCGATCCAGGTCGCCACGCTGACCTCGGCGCTGGGACTGGTCAGCGAGAATCTCGGCATCCTGCTGATTCCGGGCTATGCGTCCGGCTTCGCGCGCCAGCTCGGGCTCGCCATCGTGCCGATCGCCGCGGCCGACCGCCAGCTGCACGAGATCTCGCTGCTGACCCGCCGCGATGCCGAACCCACCATCGCCGCCGCCGCGTTCATCGCGGAGATGGAGCGCCAGTTCGGCGCGGCGGCGCGGCAGGACGCCGCCGCGCATTGATCCCGGCATTGATCTCGATCCGGACTGACATCAGTCATTTAAGTCGTTTGTAGGCTGCCGCACCCCGCTGTCATCATCAGGCCGTTGTCCACACAAGGACGCAGGAACGAGCGAGCGACCGATGACGCCAGATGCGATGCACGAGCAGCAGCCACACGGCCCGCATGCGCGCGGCCGGGCATTCGACCCGGAGCGCCTGCTGCGCCGGGCATTCCCCGCGACCGAGCAGACCTACGACGCCTCGCGCTCGATCCTGTACGCGCTGGCGGTGGGCTACGGCCACGACCCGCTCGACGCGCGCGAGCTGCCGTTCGTCTACCAGCAGGCACAGCGCGCGGCGCCGACGCTGGCGCTGGTGGTGGGCTATCCCGGCTTCTGGATGATGGCGCCCGATACCGGCATCGAGTGGCAATCGGTGCTGCATGCCGGACAGACGCTGGAACTGCACGCGGAGATGCCGGCCGCGGCGACGGTGGTCGGGCACCTCAAGGTGACGCAGGTGATCGACAAGGGCCCGTCGGTGGGCGCGCTCATCACCAGCGAGCGCACGCTCGTGGAAAAAGGAACCGGGCGCAGGCTGGCCACGGCGACGCAGGTCTATCTGGCCCGCGGCAACGGGGGATTCAGCAGTAAGTACGGCGGCACGTATGGCGACACATGCGGCGACACCGCACCCGCCGGCACGCGCCCGCAGGGTCCGCCGCAGGGCCCGCCCGCCATCGTCGACGCGTACCGCACCGCGGCCAACGCCGCGCTGTGGTATCGCCTGTGCGGAGACATGAATCCGCTGCACGCCGATCCCGCCGTGGCGAGATCGGCCGGCTTCGCCCGCCCCCTCCTGCACGGGCTGTGCACCTACGGCATCGCGGCCCGCGCGGTGGTGAAGGCGATCTGCGGATACGAGCCGCGCCGCCTGCTGCGCATCGACGCCCGCTTCACCGCGCCCGCGTATCCGGGCGAGACCATCCGCACCGAACTGTGGCCGCACGGCCGCCAGACCCGCTTCCGCGTCATCGCCGCCGAGCGGGGCGCGGTCGTCATCGACAACGGCATCGCGGAGACGGCGCAGCCATGACCGACACCCCCGACAACGACACGCAACCCGGCGGCCCGCTCGCGGGCATGCGCGTGCTGGACGTCGCCACGGTGCTGGCCGGGCCGTTCGGCGCGACGCTTCTCGCCGACTACGGCGCCGAGGTCGTCAAGGTCGAGCTTCCCGGCCGCGGCGACGGCCTGCGCGGCTTTCCGCCGTTCAAGGACGGCAAGAGCCTGTGGTGGAAGACCTCCCAGCGCAACAAGCAGTGCGTCACGCTCGATCTGCGCCAGGCGCGCGGGGCCGAGATCCTGAAGGCCATGCTGCCGCACTTCGACCTGCTGATCGAGAACTTCCGCCCCGGCACGCTCGACAACTGGGGGCTCGGCCGCGAGGTGCTGTGGCAGGCTAATCCGCAGCTGGTGATCATGCGGGTGTCGGCCTTCGGCCAGAGCGGCCCCTATCGCGGGCGGCCGGGCTTCGCCAGGATCTTCGAGGCGATGGGCGGGCTGACCGCCGTGTCGGGCGCCGAGGACGGCGAACCGATGCATACCGGCGCGCCGCTGGGCGACCTGATCGGCGGCCTGTATTGCGCGGTGGGCGCGCTCGCCGCGCTCTGGCGCAGGCAGCGCGACCCGCAATGCGGCGGCGAGGAGATCGACCTGTCGCTGACCGAATCCATCCTGCGGCTGCTCGACGTCGCGCCCGCCGCGCTCCAGCAGCTCGGCCAGGCGCCGGCGCGGCTCGGCAACCGCAGCCCGTACTCGGCGCCGTCGGCGGTGTACCGCACCCAGGACGGCCACTGGGTCACGATGGCCGGATCGATCAACGCGATGTTCGCCAACAACTGCGCGGCGATCGGCCGCGCCGACCTGCTCCGGGACCCGCGCTTCGCCACCAACGCCGACCGCGTCCGCCACGAGCGCGAGCTCAACGGGATCTTCGCGCACTGGTGCGCCGCGCGCCCGCTCGCCGAGGTCATCGCCGCCTTCGCCGCGGCGGACGGCACGATGGCGCCGGTCTACACCATCGACCAGGTGGTGCGCGATCCGCAGATGGTCGCGCGCGAGGCGATCGTCAGCGCGCACGACGAGGACTTCGGCGCGCTGAGCATGCCCAACGTCGTGCCGCGCTTCGCCCGCCGGCCCGCCAGCGTGCGCCACGCCGGCAGGTCCATCGGCGCGGACAACGCCACGGTGTACATGAAATACGCGGGCCTGGGCGCAGACGACCTGCGCCGGCTCGAGGCCGACGGCGTCATCTAGGCGGCGTCATTCCCCCGAAACCACGACCACGAGGACAAGCCATGAATGCGCATGACGCACCTACCTTGCGGGGAAAGACCGCGGTGGTGGGCATCGGAGAGACCGAGTACTTCAGGCACGGCAAGTCTCCCGACGCGGAATTCAAGCTGGCGCTGCGCGCCACGCTCAACGCCTGCGAGGATGCCGGCATCGACCCGCGCCGCATCGACGGGTTCTCGTCCTACGGCAACGACCGCAGCGATCCGTCGCGGATGGCGGCCGCGCTGGGCATCCGCGAGCTCCGGTTCTCCTGCATGCAATGGGGCGGCGGCGGCGGCGGCGTCTCGGCCGCGGTCGGCAACGCCGCCGCCGCGCTGGCGACCGGCATGGCCGACTGCGTCGTCGTCATGCGCGCGCTGGCGCAGGGCCAGTACCAGCGCTATGGCCGCGGCCAGGTCGAGCAGACCATCAGCGGCGAGTACGCGCTGACCGTGCCCTACGGGCTGATCTCGCCGGCCCAGCGCTTCGCCATGAAGGTCCGGCGCTTCATGCACGACCACGGCATCGGCCAGGAAGCGCTGCGCGCCATCGCCCTGGCCTCGTACCACCACGCGCAACGCAACCCGCGCGCGGTCATGTTCGGCAAGCCGCTAACCGAGGAGAAGTACGACCAGTCGCGCTGGATCACCGAGCCGTTCCATCTCTTCGACTGCTGCATGGAGAACGACGGCGCCGCCGCCATGATCCTGGTGCGCGCGGAGGAAGCCGCCGACCTGCCGGGCATGCCGGTCTACCTGCTGGCCGCCGCGGCGGGCTCGGACCATCGCTGCGCCGCCTGGAGCCACAACGCCCCCGGCTATGCCTCGTCGTCGTTCCCGGGCGTGGCGCGCAATCTCTACCGGATGGCGCGGGTCGAGCCCGCCGATTTCGACTTCGTGCAGAGCTACGAGAACTTCACGGGCGGGGTGCTGATGGCGCTGATCGAGCACGGCCTGTTCAGCGCCGAGGCGGCCAACGATTTCCTCAAACCCGAAAACCTCATCGCGCCCGGCGGCGCGCTGCCGCTGAACACCAGCGGCGGCAACCTGGCCGAGTGCTACATGCACGGCCTGGAGCTCCACCTGGAAGCGGTCAGGCAACTGCGCGGCACCTCCACCGCCCAGATCGACAACGCCCGGCTCGGGCTGGTCATCGGCGGGCCGATGGTCACGCCGGTCAGCTCGGCCATCTACGGAACCGGAACCGCGCTATGACGACATCGACCAATACGACATCGGCCAACACGACAGCAACCAGGTACCTGCCGCCCGGCCTGCCGGCGCCGGTCGCAGACGCGGACGGCCTGACCGCGCCGTACTGGGACGCGCTGCGCGGCGAGAGGCTGCTGGTGCAGCGCTGCCCCCGTTGCCACGCCTGGCAGTGGGGCCCGGAATGGCTGTGCCACCGGTGCCACTCGCTGGAGATCGCCTATGTCGAGGTGGCGCCGGCGGGCGTGCTCTACAGCTGGCAGCGCGTCTGGCATCCGGTCCATCCCGCGCTCGACCAGGCGGGCCCGTACCTGATCGGCCTGGTCGAGCTGCCCGACGCGGGCCGCGTGCGCATGGTCGGCAACATCCTGGGGGACCCGCTGCGGCCGCCGCGCATCGGCGAGCCGATGCGCGGCGTGTTCGAGCATGCGGTGGATGCCCGGCAGCGGCCATACACGCTGCTGCACTGGGAGCCGGCGGCCGGCTGAAGCGCGCGCCCGGTGCCGGCGGCGCGCACAGACAAGACGACGCACAAGACGACGCACAAGCGAGGAGACTGTCATGCCAGCGCATTTTCACCGACTGAGGCAATGGGCGCGCGCCTGCGCACTGGGCATGCCGGCCCTGTGCGCCGCGGGCTCCGCGGCGGCATCCGCCGCCGACTATCCGAGCGCCCCCATCACGCTCGTGGCGAGCTCGACGGCGGGCGGCGGGGTCGACGTCACCGCGCGGCTCATCGCGCGGCAGCTCGCCGCGATCCTGGGCCAGCAGGTGGTGGTCGAGAACCGCCCGGGCGCATCGGGCACGATCGCCGGCTCGATCGTCGCGCGCGCGCCGGCCAACGGCTACACGCTGTTCTTCACCGCGAGCAACCTGGTCCAGTCCGCGGCGCAGCCCCGCAAACCGCCCTACGCGCTGACCGATTTCGCGCCGGTCTCGAAAGTCGGGGTGACCAATCTCGTGCTGGTGGCCAACCCCGGCCGGGTCCAGGCCAGGACCCTCGCCGAGCTGGTCGCCGAGATCAAGGCGCGGCCCGGCAAGTATGCGTTCGGCTCGTATGGCAGCGGCACCTCCGCGCATATCTACGGCGAGCTGCTGAACCGGTCGGCCGGCATCGCGATGGTCCACGTGCCGTACAAGGGCGTGGCGCCGGCGGTCAACGACGTCGTCAGCGGCCAGATCCCGCTCGCCTTCGCCGACATCGGCACCATCGCCCCGTTCCTCGCCGCCGGGCGGCTGCGGGCGCTGGCCATCACGGGGGCCCGGCGCTTCCCGGGCCTGCCCGAGGTGCCGACCTTCAAGGAGTCGCGCATGGACGGCTTCGAACTGAGCGGCTGGTACGGCGTGCTCGCGCCGGCCGGGACGAGCGCAGCCATCGTCTCGCGCCTGTCCCAGGCCCTCGACAAGGCCGTCGCCACGCCGGACGTCCAGCGCGCCCTGATGGAGCGCGGCGTGGTGCCCGTGGGCGGATCGTCCGAGCAGTTCCAGCGCGACATCGTGGCGGAGGAAGCGCAGTGGACGCGGCTCATCGAGGACAACGGCATCCGGGGGTTCTGAACATGATTCCACGCACGCTGTTCGAGGCGGACCACGAGGCCTACCGCGATTCGGTGCGCCGTTTCGTCGCCGGCGAGCTCGCGCCGCGGCACGCGCACTGGGAACGCGAGGGCATCGTCCCGCGCGGGATCTGGCGCCAGGCGGGCGCGGCCGGACTGCTGTGCTGCGGCGTTGCCGAGCGGTACGGCGGCCCGGAGGCGAGCTTCCTGTTCAACGTGGTGGTGATCGAGGAACTCGCGCGCGCCGGCATCACCGCGCCGGGCTTCTTCATCCACAGCGAGATGGTCGCCCCCTACCTGGAGGTCTACGCGAGCGAAGCCCTCAAGAGCCGCTGGCTGCCGCGCATGGTGCGCGGCGAGGCGATCGGGGCGATCGGCATCACCGAGCCGGGCGCCGGCAGCGACGTGCGCGGCATCGCCGCCACCGCGCGGCGCGACGGCGGCGAATACGTGATCAACGGCCAGAAGACCTTCATCTCCAACGCGCACAACTGCGACTTCGTCGTGCTGGTGGTCAAGTCCGGCCCGCCCGGCGAGCGCGGCGCGATGAGCCTGATCCTGGTGGAGTCGGACCGGGCCGGGTTCAGCCGCGGCCCCCGCATGCAGAAGCTGGGCAACCGCGGCCAGGATACCGCCGAACTGTTCTTCGACGACGTGCGCGTGCCGGCGTCGAACCTGATCGGCGCCGAGCACCGCGCGATGGCGTACCTGACGAACAACCTCGCGCGCGAGCGCCTGGCCCAGGCAGTGCGCGCGGCCGCGGTCTGCGAAGCCACGCTGGAACAGACGGTCGCGCACGTCAAGGCGCGCATGGCATTCGGCCAGCCGCTCGCGGCCTTCCAGAACACCCGCTTCAAGCTCGCCGAACTGCGCGCCGCCATCACGGCGGCGCGCGTCTACGTCGACCGCTGCATCGAGCTGCAGCTGCGCGGCACGCTGGACGCGGCCGACGCGGCGGCGCTGAAGCTCCAGCTGGTCGAGCTCCAGTGCGCCACGGTCGACCAATGCCTGCAACTGCACGGCGGCAGCGGCTACCTCTGGGACAGCCCCGTATGCCGCGCCTACGCGGACGCGCGCATCGCCAAGATCGCGGGCGGCTCGCTGGAAATCATGAAGCAGATCATCGCCCGCGACCTGATCGATCCGCCCGGCGGCCGCGATTGACCCGCCCGGCGGCGCCGTCCGAACGCCACGCCCAGGAGACGCCCATGCACCCGCAGCAGGAAATCCGCACGTTCCACAACCATATCGACGGCCAGGAAGCCGCCGCCCTGTCCGGGGCGGAGTTCGTCACCACCAATCCCACCACCGGCGCCCGGTGGGGCCGGTTCCCGCTGTCGGGCGCGGCGGACGTGGCGCTGGCCGCGAGCGCGGCGCAGCGGGCGCTGCAGGGCGCGTGGGGAACCCTGTCCCCCACGCGCCGGGGACGCCTGATGATGCGCTGGGCGGACCTGGTGGCCGACGCGGCCGACGAGCTGGCCGCGCTGGACACCGCCCAGGGCGGCAAGCTCTTCAGCGAGGTCCGCGCGCAGATTCGCGCGATGCAGGACTGGCTGTACTATTTCGGCGGCCTGGCGGACAAGATCGAAGGCGCCGTGATCCCGCTGACCCAGACCACCGTGCTCAACTACACGCTGCGCGAGCCGCTCGGCGTGGTCGGCGTGATCGTGCCGTGGAACTCGCCGGTGTTCCTGACCATCATGTCGGTGGCGCCGATCCTCGCCGCCGGCAACACCATCGTCATCAAGCCGTCGGAAGTGACCTCGGCATCGGCCACGCGGCTGGCCGCGCTGGCCCTCCAGGCCGGCATGCCGGCGGGCGTGGTCAACGTGGTGAACGGCATGCGCGAGGCCGGCGAGGCCCTGGTGGACCATCCCGCGGTCGCCAAGATCTGCTTCACCGGCAGCGATGCCGCGGGCCGCCTGATCGCGGCCCGGGCCGGCGGCCGGCTGGCCTCCTGCACGCTGGAGCTCGGCGGCAAGAGCCCCAACATCGTGTTCGCGGACGCCGATCCCGACCTGGCCGAGGCCGGCGTGCTGGCCGGCATCTTCGCCGCCGCCGGCCAGACCTGCATCGCCGGCAGCCGGGCGTATATCCACGAAAGCCTGTACGACCGGCTGGTCGGCCGGCTCGTCGAGCGCGCCAACGCGATCGTGCTCGGCGACCCGATGCTCGGCGCCACGCAGATGGGGCCGGTTGCCACCGCCGCGCAGCTCGACAAGGACATCGGCATGGTGGCGCGCGCCGTGGCGGAAGGCGCGCACGTGCTCTGCGGCGGCCGCCGCGCCGCCGTCGCCGGCCTGCCGCTGGGCAACTTCTTCCAGCCGACCATCATCGAGAACGCGGCCCACGGCAGTTTCCTGATGCAGAACGAAGTGTTCGGCCCGGTCCTTTCCGTGACCCCGTTCGCCGACGACGAGGACGTGCTGGCAATGGCCAACGGCACGGCGTTCGGGCTTGGCGCCGGCATATGGACCCGGGATCTGCGCCGCGCCCACGTCATGGCCCGGCGCCTGTGCGCCGGTACGGTATGGGTCAACACCTATCGCGCGATGGCGTGCAACTCGCCGTTCGGCGGCATGAAGGACAGCGGCATCGGACGGCAGAACGGCATGGAGTCCGTCTTCCAGTACCTGAAGACGAAAAGCGTCTGGTGCGAACTCGGCACGCAGCTCACGGACCCGTTCGTGATGCGCGTGTGAGGCGCGCGTGAGGCGGTATGCGAAGCACGGCCGGCGTCAGGAAGGCACGCCGCCGGCCGCCGGGCCCAGTTCAGTGGCGATGGCGTCGATCAGCGCCCGCACCCGGCGCGGCTGGACGCGCGTGGGCGGGTAGACGATCTGCAGCGCCGTGCTCCCGGGCGAGAAGTCGGCGAGGATTTCGCGCAGCCGGCCGGCATCCAGGTCCGCCTGCACGTCCCAGATCGACTTGCGGCAGATGCCGTGCCCGTCGCGGCACCATTGCCTGACGAGGCTGCCGTCGTTGGCCACGCGCCGGCCGCCGACGGCGACGCGATACGCCCCGCCATCGACGCGGAACGACCAGACCCGGTCGATATTGGCGCCGAACCGCATCACGATGCAGTCGTGCCGCATGAGGTCGTCGGGGTGGCGCGGCGTGCCGTTGCGCTCCAGGTACGCGGGCGCGGCGCACACCACGCGCCGGTTCTCGCCGATCGGCTTGGCCCGCAGCGTGCTGTCGGCCAGCGTGCCGTAGCGGATCGCGAAGTCGATGCCCTGGCTGGCGAGGTCGACGAAGCCGTCGGTGAGATTGAGGTCGATGGTCACGTCCGGGTGCGCGGCCAGGAACCGGTCCAGGATCGGCACGATGCGCGACTGCCCGAGATCCATCGGCGCGCTCAGGCGGACCGGGCCGGAGATCTTGCCCGCGCCGAGCCGCACGTTGCTCTCCAGCTCGTCCGCCTCCGCGAGCAGGCGGCGCGCGCCCTCGGCCAGCAGGCGGCCCTCGTCGGTGAGGCTGAGCGAGCGCGTGGTGCGCGTCAGCAGGCTCGCGCCGTAGTAGCCCTCCAGCATCGCCAGCCGCTCGGAGACCGACGCGGGCGACAGCCCCATCTCCCGCCCGGCGGCCGACAGGCCGCCCTTCTCCACGATCATCAGGAACAGGGCGAGGTTGTCCAGCAGCATGGTCGTCGGTCTTTCTTCGGAAAATCCGAAATATGATTTTGAAATGTAGGTGATTATCAGGGAAACACGCAAGGTCTATCGTTCTGCCATCACACGGCAAGCACGCCGGCACGAGAGATAGCCATGCACCTGGACCACGTCACCATCCGCACGCGCGACATCGCCGGCACGCGCGCGTTCTTCGAGTCGGTATTCGGCCTGCGCGACGGCGCCCGCCCGCAGGCGCTGCGGGGCATTCCCGGCCACTGGCTCCATGCCGGCGGCCAGCCGCTGGTCCACATCGTCGGCTCGCACGGCTACGGCGTCGGCCACGCCGCCGAGGCCATCGACCACGTGGGCTTCCGCATCGAAGGCTACGGCGCCTTCCGCGCCAGGCTGGAACGGCTCGGCATCCGCTACTCGACGATGGACCTGGCCGAGCTGCGGGAGCGCCGGCTGTTCTTCCGCGCGCCCGGCGGGCCGCTGCTCGAAGCCGTGTTTTCCGAACCCGTCCCGGTGCAAGCCGAGCCCGGCGCCCGCTGAGCGGCGCCGGCGATTTCGGCCGCGCCACCCCGCGCCACTCGCCCCTTTATCCCCCAACCCCACCAGACCCCAGCCATCCGGAGCAAAGCATGTCGAAGCCATCCAGCCTGTTCACGCCCATCCACCTCGGCCGCCACGCGCTGCCCAGCCGCATCGTCATGGCGCCCATGACGCGCGCGCGCAGCACGCAGCCGGGCGACATCCCCAACGCGATGAACGCCCGCTACTACGCGCAGCGCGCCTCGGCGGCGCTGATCGTGACCGAGGCCACGCAGATCTCGCCGCAGGGCAAGGGCTACTCGTTCACGCCGGGCATCCACAGCGCCGCACAGGTGGCCGGCTGGAAGCTGGTCACGCGGGCCGTGCACGACGCCGGCGGGCGCATCTTCCTGCAGCTCTGGCACGTCGGGCGCATGTCGCACCCGGACTTCCACGGCGGCGCGCTGCCGGTGGCGCCCTCGGCGGTACCGTTCGAAGGCGCGATCTGGAAGGTGGACCCGGCCACCGGCGCGGGCGCGATGGTGGCCTGCCCGACGCCGCGCGCGCTCACGCGCGAAGAGATCAAGGCCATCGTCGAGGATTTCCGCCGCGCGGCGCGCCATGCCATCGAGGCCGGCTTCGACGGCGTCGAGGTCCACGGCGCCAACGGCTACCTGGTCGACCAGTTCCTGCGCACCACCGCCAACGTGCGCACCGACGAATACGGCGGCTCGCGCGAGAACCGCCTGCGCTTCCTCAAGGAAGTGATGGACGCGATCGCCGCCGAGATCGGCGCGGACCGCGCGGCGATCCGGCTCGCGCCGTTCCTGACCGCGCGCGGCATGGCCTGCCCCGACATCCTGCCCACCATCCTGGAGGCCACCGAATACCTGCACGCCGGCGGCTTCGCCTACCTGCACCTGGTCGAGGCCGACTGGGACGACGCGCCACAGTTCACCGAGGCATTCCGGCAGGCCATCCGCCAGCGCTTCGCCAACCCGATCATCGTGGCCGGCAAGTACGACCTGGCGCGCGCCGCGTGGGTGCTCGACCAGGGCTACGCCGACCTGGTCGCGTTCGGCCGCCCCTTCGTCGCCAACCCCGACCTGCCCCGCCGCCTGGCCGAAGGCCTGCCGCTCGCCGCGTTCGACGCCGGCTCGCTGTTCGGCGGCGCGGAGCATGGCTACACCGACTATCCCGCCGCCGAGGAAGCCGCCGCGCAGGCGTGAGGGCCGGGCGCGCGCGATTGCGGGCGACATCGGAATCGGAAGGCCCTTCCCCCCGCCCGCGCGCATGGGTGAGCGGAAGGGCCATAGCCATGCCCCGGAGAAACTACACCGTGTGCGCCGCCCCCAGAATGACGGTGTTCTGCGACGACAGCACGCCGCCGTTTCCGTGCGCGAGCGCGATCTCCGCGCCGGCCGCCTGGCGCGCGCCGCATTCGCCGCGCAGTTGCCGCACCGCCTCGATCAGCAGGAACATGCCGTACATGCCCGGATGGCAATAGGACAGCCCGCCGCCGTTGGTATTGACCGGGAACGTGCCGCCCGGAGCAATGCGGCCGCCGCTGACGAACGCGCCGCCTTCGCCCTTGGCGCAGAAGCCGAGGTCTTCCATGAACAGGATCGTGTTGATCGTGAAGGCGTCGTACACCAGCGCCACGTCGACGTCCGCCGGGCGCAGGCCCGCCATCGCGTAGGCGATCTCGCCCGCGCGCCGCGCGCCGCTGTGCGTCAGGTCGGGCATGCTGGAGATGCTGTGATGCGTGGTGACGGTGCCGGCGCCCAGCACATACACGGGCGGGCGGCGCATGCCACGCGCGCGCTCGGCCGACGTCACCACGATGGCGCCGCCGCCATCGGTGACGAGGCAGCAATCGCGAATGGTCAGCGGATAGCTCACCATGCGCGCGCCCAGCACCTCTTCCACCGTGAGCGGCTTCTTTTCCCAGGCCACCGGGTTCAGCAGCGCCCATTGCCGCGCGGCGACCGCCACCTCCGCCAGTTGCTCGCGCGTGGTGCCGAACTCGTGCATGTGGCGCGCCGCCGCCAGCGCATAGGCCGTCGGCGGCATGAACGGCTTGAACGGCGACTCGTACGGATTGGGCTCGGCCGCGCTGGTGTTCTTGCGGCCGAGCGAGCGCTGCGTGCTGCCGTAGGCGATGACGGCAACCTTGCAGGCGCCGGCGGCAATCGCCATTTGCGCGTGCGCCAGGTGCAGCATGAACGACGAGCCGCCGGTCGACGTGGAGTCCACGTAGGCTTCGGGCAACCCCAGGTACTCCGCCAGCGCCAGGCCGGACAGCCGGCTCTGCGACGTCGCGCAGAAAAGCCCGTCGACGTCGGACAGGGCCAGCCCGCAGTCGTCCAGCGCGCGCCGCACGGCCTGCGCCATCAGGTCGATCGGGGTATATCCCGGGCCGACTTCGCCCAGGTCGGATTCGGCGGCGCCCACGATGGCCGCGCTGCCGCGCTTGATGAGGGAGGATGTCATGCCACGGTCACCGGATGGAAAACAGGATAGGGATCGTCGCCATTCGCGTGGACCTGGAACGATACGCGCATGCCGATCGCCACCGCGCCGGCGGGCATCTGCTCGACGCGGCTCATCAGCCGGAAGCCTTCGTCGCAGTCGATCAGCGCCACGTTGTACGGCGCGCCGTCGCGCGGGTAGACCACGGTCGTGCTGTAGACCGTGCCCAGGCCCTTGCTCACGCGCCATTGCAGGTCGGTGCTGCCGGTGTACGGGCACAGCACGCGGGGATAGAACACCGCGCGGTCCGCGGCCGGGCTGAACTGGTAGGCAAGCCGGCCCTCGCGCAGGTGGCCGAGGTAGACCTCGTATGGGGATTGGGCGGCAGGGGCCATCATGCCCCCCTGGCGTAGATGATCGACACGGTTTCCGCGACCAGCGCGGGGCGCTCCACGCCCTCGATCTCCATCCGGTTGCCGAACGTCAGCCGCGCGCCGCCGTCGATGGCCTCGTACTTCTCGAGCGTGCGGTGCAGCCGGATGCGCGCGCCGCACTGCACCGGCGCGGTGAAGCGGACCTTGTTCGAACCGTAGTTGATGCCGCGCGAGCGCTGGCGGATGCGCAGGATGTTGCCGCCCATGTACGTGACCAGCGACAGCGTCAGCATGCCATGCGCGATGGTCTTGCCGCCGGGCAGTTCCCGGCGCGCCCGCTCCACGTCCACGTGGATCCAGTTCTCGTCTCCCGACACGCGGGCGAACGCATCGATGCGCTCCTGGTCCACCGTCAGCCAGTCGCTGCTGCCCAGCGGCTTGCCCACATACCGCGCCATGTCCTCGGGTGTTTCTACTTCCAGCATTGCAGTCTCCTTGAAAGATCGGTCGGTGAGTGGGTCTCGCCGTTGCTCCGTTGCGCCGTTGCGCCACTACGCCGCGCGCAGCGGGACGCCGGCCAGCCCTGCCAGCCGGTCGGCGATCAGCGCCTCGGCCTGCCGGATGATGCGGCCCACCAGCTCCGCGCAGGTGGGGATGTCCTCGATCAGCGCCTGCACCAGGCCCACGGTCCAGATGCCCTCCTCCACGTCGCCGTTCTCGTAGACGCCGCGGCCGCGCACGCCGGCCACCTTGGGGGCGATCTCCTGGATGGTGGCGCCGGCGCGCTCCATCGCGATGACGCTCTCGGACAGCGCGGTGCGCGCCACCCGGCTGCTGTTCTTCAGGCTGCGCAGGATCAGGCAGGTGTCGCGCTCGCTGTTGGCCACGATGGCCTGCTTGATGCGGTCGTGGATCGGCGCCTCGCGGGTGCACATGAAGCGCGTGCCCATATTGATGCCCTCGGCGCCCAGCGCCAGCGCCGCCACCAGCCCGCGCGCATCGCCGAATCCGCCGGAGGCGATGACCGGGATGTCGAGCTGCGCCACCGCGGCCGGGATCAGGATCAGGCCCGGGATGTCTTCCTCGCCGACGTGCCCGGCGCACTCGAAGCCGTCGATGCTGACGGCATCCACCCCCATCTGCTGCGCCTTGAGCGCATGCCGCGCGGTGGTGCACTTGTGGATCACCTTGATGCCCGCCCGCTTGAACGCGGGCAGGTGCTGCGAGGGATTGTTGCCGGCGGTCTCGACGATCGTCACGCCGGCATCGATGATGGCGTCGCGATAGGCGTCGTAGGGCACCGGCTTGAGCGTCGGCAGGAAGGTCAGGTTCACGCCGAAGGGCTTGTCCGTCATGGTCCGCGTGCGCGCGATCTCGGCTGACAGCGCCTCGGGCGAGGGCTGCGTCAGCGCCGTCAGGATGCCCAGCGCGCCGGCGTTGGAGACCGCCGCCACCAGCTCCGCCCGGCCGACCCATTGCATGCCGCCCTGCACGATCGGGTGCTCGATGCCGAGCAGTTTCGTAATCGCTGTTTTCATGATGACTCGATCAACGTTCAGTGTGGCCGGGGTCCGGCGCGTAGGGTCCGCAGTCCGGCGCCAGGGTCAGCGGGGCCGCGGTCGATTGCTGCAAGGTGGCGAAGTCGAGGCCGCGCGCCATGCGCCGCACCACCAGGCCGCGCGGCGTGACGTCGATCACGGCCAGGTCGGTGTAGATCCGGTCCACGCAGCGCGCGGCGGTCAGGGGATAGGTGCAGGCGTCCAGGATGCGCGGCTTGCCGTCCTTCGTGCAGTGCTCCATCAGCACCCACACCTGGGCGGCGCCGCAGGCGAGGTCCATCGCGCCGCCCACGCCCGGAATCTGTCCGGGCAGGCCGGTGGACCAGTTGGCGAGATCGCCGTTGGCCGCGACCTGGAACGCACCCAGGCAGGCGATGTCGATATGTCCGCCGCGCACCATCAGGAAGGAGTCGCTGTGGCTGAACACCGACGCGCCCGGCAGCAGCGTGATGAATTCCTTGCCGGCATTGAGCACGTCCTCGTCTTCCTCGCCGGGCGCGGCCTTCGGTCCCAGCCCCAGCAGGCCCTGCTCGCTGTGGAACAGCAGTTCGCGGCCGGCGGGCACGTAGTCGGCCATCAGCGTCGGCAGGCCGATGCCGAGGTTCACGCAACTGCCGTCGGGGATATCGCCGGCGGCCACGCGCGCCATGTCCTCGCGGCTCAGCCCTTTGCTCAGTCCTTTGCTCATTTCGCCTCCACGAGCCGGTCGATGAAGATGCCGGGCGTCACCACGTGCTCCGGGTCCAGCTCGCCCAGTTCGACGAACTCGCTCACCTGCGCCACGGCAAGCCTGGCGGCCCCCGCCATGACCGGGTTGTTGATGCGGGCGCCGCGGTGATAGACCAGGTTGCCCCAGCGGTCGCCGCGCTGCGCCTTGATCAGCGCCACGTCGCCGGTGATCGGCTCCTCCAGCACGTACAGCTCGCCGCGGATCTCGCGCGTCTCCTTGCCCCGGGCCAGTTCGGTGCCGGCGGCCGTGCGCGTGAAGAAGCCGCCGATGCCGGCCGCGCCGGCGCGGATGCGCTCGGCCAGCGTGCCCTGCGGCACCAGTTCCAGCTCGATGCGGCCGGCGTGGTAGAGCTCGTCGAAGATGGTCTTTCCGGTCAGCCCGCGCGGGAACGAGCACACGATCTTGCGGATGCGGCCGGCCCGCATCAGGTCCCCCACGATGTCGGTGCCGATGGTCGCGTTGTTGGCCACGATGGTCAGGTCGCGCACCCCCAGCTCCAGCACGCCCTCCATCAGCCGGGTGGGCCGGCCCGACGTGCCGAAGCCGCCGACCAGCAGCACCGCGCCGTCGCGGATCCCCGCGATGGCGTCGGCTACGTTCTTGCAGCGCTTATCGATCATTGCTCAGTCCAGGTCGTTGCCTTTCATGTCGGCATTGCGGCGCGCGCGCGCGGCCAGGTCGCTCAGGACCGGCCCGATCTTGCCGGCATCGTCCACCGGCTCGGCCGACGGCCCGCGGTGCCAGCCCTCCAGCGCGGCCAGATGGCCGCCGCCGACCTCGAACACGCGCCCCGTCACCGCGCCGCTGTCGGCGCCGGCCAGCCACACCACCACGGGCGCGATCCAGCGCGGATGGCGCGCGGCGATCTCCTCGGGCGTGCGCTCGCGCAGACCTTCGGTCATGCGGGTCTGGGCATGCGGGCAGATGGCATTGACGGTGACGCCATAGCGCTTGAGCTCGCGCGCGCCGATGACGGTCAGCGCCGCGACGCCGGCCTTGGCCGCGCCGTAGTTGGTCTGCCCGATGTTGCCGAACAGGCCCGACGACGACGTCGTGTTGATGATGCGGCCGTTGACCGGCTCGCCCGTGGCCTTCTGCGTGGCGCGCCAGTAGACCGCGGCATGGTGCGACGGCGCGAAGGTGCCTTTCAGGTGGACGTTCACCACGGCATCCCATTCGCCCTCTTCCATGTTGACCATGGTGCGGTCGCGCAGGATGCCGGCGTTGTTGACGAGCGCATCGAGCCGGCCGAAATGCTCGACCGCATGCGCGATCAGGCGCCGCGCGCCTTCCCAGTCGGCGATGTTGTCGCCGTTGGCCACGGCCTGGCCGCCGGCATGGACGATCTCGTCGACCACCGCCTGCGCCGCGGACATGTCCTGGCCGATGCCCTCGCGGGAACTGCCGAGGTCGTTGACGACCACCCTGGCGCCATGCGCGGCCAGATGCAACGCGTATTCGCGTCCGATTCCACGGGCGGCGCCCGTCACGATCACGACGCGGTCCTGACAAACCTTGCTCATCGATGTCATCCTGAAAAAGAAGGGGAAAAATGGAAGAAACTGCTCTGCCCTGCCCGGCTCACGCGGGTGTCGCGCCGCCGCCCTCCGCGCCCGTCGCGGTCCGGCGTCGGGCCGCGCGCGCGCGCACCGCCTCGCGGTGCTCGGGCGTCTCGGTGCAGCGCACGTGGCGCCATGCCTCGGCATCCAGCACTTCGCCGAGCGTGGCGCCCAGCGCGTCATTGAGGTTGCGCTTCATGTAGCCGACCGCCGTGCGCGAATGGCTTGCGCAATGCCTGGCGATGGCCATGACCACGGCTTCGAGCTGCTCCGCGGCGACTTTCTGGTTGAGCAAGCCCAGTGCGGCGGCCTGGCCGGCGTCGAGCAGCGGCGAGCAGAGATAGAGTTCGCGGGCGCGCGCCGCGCCCACGATGCGCGGCAGGAAATAGTGGCCGCCAAAATCGCCGGGCACGCCGACGTCGATGAAGCCGGTCTTGAGCCGCGCGGTGTCGTCGCCGATGCGCATGTCGCAGGCCAACGCGATCGACAGCCCCGCGCCGACGGCCGCGCCGCGGATCATGGCCAGCGTCAGCTTGGGCATCTCGTGCAGCAGTTCGCAGATCTCGGCGCGCCGGCGCAGCCGGTTCGCGCGGGCCTCGAACGACAGGGTCTCGGCCGCCGACGCGTCGGCCATGCGCGCCACGTCGCCGCCGGCGCAGAACGCGCCGCCGGCGCCCGTGAGCACCACGGCGCCGATCGCATCGTCCGCCGCCGCCAGGGACAACTGCTCGCGCAGGTTTTCGTACAACTGTGGGCTCAGCGCATTGCGCCGTTCGGGGCGGTTGAGCGTCAGGGTCAGTACGCCGTCCTGACGCACCGCAAGCAGGTGTGTGTCTTCCATTGCCGTGTGCCGCGCCTTGCTGCAGCGCAGCGTGTCTCCAGTCTTGTCTTGTCCGGCCAGGCGTCTCGTCGACCGCCTCGCCTCCGGGCGGTCATCCGCGATGCGCCGCTGCCGGAGCGAAGAATGACAGCAAGCGCGAGCGGGCCGCCATATGAAGTCCAAAATATGGACTTCATGAGTCCAGGCCATATACAGCCTGGCCAAGACGATGGACGATACGGTCCACATAATGAGAACCGCTCGGAATGAAAATGCCATGAGCCCGTCCAAGCCCAATGTCCTGGCCAGCGCCGCCGCCGGCACGCAGACCCTGCATCGCGCGGTGGCGCTGCTGCGGCTGATCACGGCCAACAACCGCAGCGGCATCCGCCTGGTGGACCTGTACCGGCGCGTCGGCATCGAGCGGCCCACCGCGCACCGGATCCTGCAGGGCATGATCGCCGAGCAGCTGATCCGGCAGGACGAGACCACCAAGCGCTACTACCTCGGCCCGCTGCTCTACGAGATGGGCCTCGCGGCCGCGCCCAAGCTCTCGCTACGGGACATCTGCAAGCCCTACCTGCAATCCATCGCGGACCAGACCGGGGATACGGTGTTCATGACCGTGCGCTCCGGCTTCGACAACGTCTGCGTGGCGCGCGCCGATGGCAACTTCCCGATCAAGCTGTTCATCCTCGACGTGGGACGGCACCGGCCCCTGAACATCGGCGCGACCGGGCTGGCGCTGCTCAGCGCGCTGCCCGACGAGGAGGTCGACCGCATCTGCAAGGTGAACGTGGCGCGCACCCAGCGCAAGAATCCGCGCTACTCGCTGGCGGCATTGCAGGCGAGCATCGCGGAGACGCGCCGGCGCGGCTATGCCACGAACAAGGTGTTCGACTCGCCCGCGGTGATGTCCGTCGGCATGGTCATCCGCTATCCCGACGGCACGCCCGCGGCGGCGATCAGCGTGTCGACGCTGGCCACCCGGCTGGGCAAGGAGCGGACCGAAACCGTGGTGAACTGCCTCGGCGACGCCATCCGTTCGATCGAGGACGAACTGGCGAATCTCACCAAGCTCTATTGACCTCTGTTGACGCGACGCAGCGACGCCGCTCCGCGGGCAACGCGATAGTTCAAGTAGTGGACCTGAAACTGCCCGCGTCATGTGCAAAAGACAGTCGCAGGTACTTAGACTGTTTGCCGTACCTGCGATGCCTCGACACGGCAGTGGTGACGAGGCACCGCACGGGAATACACCTAACTAATCGTGCCAACGAAGGCACAGGAGGAAGACATGTTCTGCTTTCATCGTCTGGGGCTGCGCGCCGCCGCGGCATTGATCGTCGGCCTGGGTATCGCGACGTCGGCGCGGGCCGAGTTCCCCGACCGCCCGATCCAGTTCGTCTCGCCCTACGCGGCCGGCGGCGCCAACGACTTTCTGACGCGCCTGATGGCCCAGCACATGGGCGACGAACTGAAGACCACCATCGTCGTCGACAACCGCGCCGGCGCCAACGGCGTGGTCGGCGCCAGCTTCGTTGCCAAGGCCCAGCCCGACGGCTATACGGTCCTCATGGGCAATAGCGCGACGCACGGCACCAACCCCACGTTGTATCCCGACGTGACCTATGACCCGGTGAAGGACTTCGCCCCCATCGGCATGGTGGGCTCGGTGCCCATCGTGCTGGCGGTCAACGCCAAGCTCAACGTCAGGACCGTGGCCGAGCTGATCGCCTACGGCAAGGCCAATCCGTCCAAACTGTCGTACGGCAGCAGCGGCATCGGCGGCACCGGCCACCTCGCCGGCGAGGCATTCAACGCGGCGGCGGGGCTCGACATGGTCCACGTGCCCTACAAGGGCGACGCCCCCGCCGCGGCCGACGCGATGGGCGGCCAGGTCTCGATGGCCTTCGTCGGCGTAGCCTCGGCGGCGTCGATGCTGCAGTCGGGCAAGATCCGCATCCTCGCGGTGGCCAGCCCGAAGCGCAGCAGCTCGCTGCCCGACGTCCCCACGCTGGAAGAGGCCGGCTTCAAGGGCCTGTACTTCGCGCAGTGGTATGCGCTGTTCACGCGCGCGGGAACGCCCGCGGCCACCATCGACAAACTCAACGGCGCACTCAAGCTGGCGCTGGCGCGCAGCGACGTCAAGAAGGCGATGGCATCGCAAGGCGCGGACGCGGCCTACACCACGCCGGCGGCGCTCAACACGTTCTATCGGTCCGAGGTGAAGCGCTTCGGGGAGATCATCCACCGGCTGAACATCAAGGCGACGAACTGAGGACGCCGCCCCCCGCCGCATAACCGCCGCATGGCCGCCACGTGACCGCCACAGACGCGGGCACGCGGCATTTCCCCGCGACCCGCGCGCGCGCACCCGGCCAGGCCGGCCGATCCGCGCGGCCCGCCCGGAGCCGTCGCCATCCGGGCGCCGACGCACCGCTTCGATACGCAAGCCTGTCCGCCTGAAGATACGGCCAGACAGCGGGATGCAGGCCCCGTGAGCGCCTGAACGCCGTCATCGCCGATGACGGCGAACCCGGCGCCTTCCTCTTCCGCACGACCTCCCGCGACCCTATCCGCCCGCCGGAAGCCCGCCGGAAGCCCGCCGACAGCGCACCGGAAGCGCACCGGAAGCGGCCAAAACTATCCACGCTTTCGCCGCCGATATCATTTTGCCGTCACATTCGACGGGTAAATTTTCATTCGAACATAAATCTTGAGCGAATGAACAATGAGCCTGAGCCGCCGACAACGGGACATCCTCGACTGGCTGCACGAAGTCGACCAACTGAGCACCGAGCAACTGGCCAGCCGCTTCAACGTGAGCAGCCAGACGATCCGGCGCGACATCAACGATCTCGATGAGCAAGGCCTGGTCAGGCGCGTGCACGGCGGGCTGAGCCTGCCGACGAACCAGCACAACCAGAGTTTCCTGCAGAGAAGCAATGTCCAGATCGAGCGCAAGCGCCGCATCGCGCAGGCGGCCGTCGGCCTCATGCAGGACGACGCGACGATCTTTCTTGGCTATGGCACCACGGTGGCGGAATTCGCGCGCGCCCTGCCGCCGGACCGGCCGCTGCGCGTGGTGACGAACAACATCGATGCCGTGCGGGCCCTGGCCGACAAACCCGAGATAGAGACCTGGGTGGCCGGCGGCAAGCTGCGGCCGGCCGACCGCGACGTGATGGGGAGCACCACGCTCGACTTCCTGCGCAAGTTCCGCGCGCACTTCGCGATCTGCGGCGTGGGCGCCGTGAGCGCCGACGGCACGCTCTACGAATTCCAGCCGGACGAAGCCGAGCTGTCGCAGGTCCTCCTCACGCACAGCCACCGCAGGCTGCTGCTTGCCGACAGCAGCAAGTTCCTGCGCGAGGCGCCCTGCCGGGTGGCGCGGCTCGAGCAGGTCGACCACTTCTTCACCGATGCCGACGCCTCCGCCGAACTGCAGGCGCTCTGCGAGCGCGCGGGCGTGGAGACGCACCTTTGCTGAACGCCCTCGTGGCGTCGAAAACACCCCATGAAGCGTACCGGAACACCCTTTCCCTCGCAGCCGAGCCTGCTCCAGGTACGCCCGCGGTCATCGCGATACCCGCGCATTGCGCACCGCTCGATTGACCACGAAGCCCATCACAACGATTCGTGCTCGGACTGCAACTGACCAATCTCATGACTAGACCGATCCCTACACATCAAGCAACAGGCCGATCCATGCTGGGCATTGGTGCGCTATGCATCGTGCTGTTGCTGGGCGGCTGCGGTGGCGATGACAACGCGACGACGCCGACCACCCCGGCCAACCCCGGCAATACCGGCGGCGGCGCCTCCACGCCGGCGGCCTGCACCACGGTGCACTGCGCGCCGGCGCCCTGACCGGGGCGCGCCCGAGCCTGTCCGAGCCACCCACAATCCCTGATCCGGTATGACCTTCAATCCTTCCAAACGCAAGTTCCTGCGCTCGTCCCTTGGCACCGCCGCCGCGGTCGCGACGCTCTCCACCTTCCCCCCGAGCATCCGGCGCGCGCTGGCCATCGAAGCCAACAACGCCACCGGCTCCATCCAGGACGTCAAGTACGTGGTGATGGTGATGCTGGAGAACCGCTCGTTCGACAGCTATTTCGGCACGCACAAGGGCGTGCGCGGCTACGGGGACCGCTTCCCGGTTCCGTCCGCGAACACCGCCAACATCTTCTACCAGAACTACGGCGCCGCCACCCTCATCCCGTATCACCTCGACGGGACCGCAGGCAACGCGCAGCGCGCCGGCGGCACGCCGCACACGTGGAACGACGCGCAGGCCGCCTGGGACCACGGCCGCATGGCGGCCTGGCCGAACGCGAAGACGCCGCTCTCGATGGGCTACTACGACACCGCGGAAGTGCCGTTCCAGCGCGCGCTCGCCGACGCCTTCACGGTGTGCGACGCCTATCACTGCGGCATGCACACCGGCACCATCGCCAACCGCCTGTTCTACTGGACCGGCACCAACGGCCCGAACGGACTGGACCCGAACACCAACGCGCCGGTCGCGGTCGCGGGGCTGAACAACGAATTCAACGGCGGCAACGACATCGGCGCCTCCACGACCGGCTGGACGTGGACCACGTACGCCGACCGCCTGGAGCGCGCGGGCGTCAGCTGGAAGGTCTACCAAAGCCTGATCGACAACTTCGGCTGCAATGAAATGATGGGCTTTCGCCACTGGCGCAAGGCCATCGAGCAGATGCCCTCGACGCGCCGGCCGCTGTACGTGGCGACGGAAAGCCTGGCGCAGTCGCCGACGGCGGCCGGCCCGGTCTACAACCCGGAGATCGACGACGCGCTGAGCCCGCTGGCCAAGGGCTTTGGCAACACCATGCCGGAAGGCCTGCTCGAGACGTTCCGCAACGATGTGCAGAACGGCACGCTGCCGTCGGTCTCCTGGATCATCCCGCCCTCGCAATACAGCGAGCATCCCGGCCCCTCCAGCCCGGCGCAGGGCGGCTGGTACGTGCAGCAGGTGCTGGACGCCCTGACCGCGAACCCCGAGATCTGGAGCCAGACCGTGCTGCTGGTCAACTATGACGAGAACGACGGCTTCTTCGACCACCTGCCGCCGCCGAGCGCGCCGTCGCGCAATACGGACGGCACGCTGGCGGGCGGCAGCACGCTTTCGGACAGCGACATGGCGCCGGAGTATCACACCTACACACCGGCCACGAGCAACCAGCCCGCGATAGACGGCCGCCCCTACGGCCCGGGCCCGCGCGTGCCGATGTTCGTGATTTCTCCGTGGAGCCGCGGCGGCTTCGTCAACTCGCAGGTCTACGATCACACGTCGACGCTGATGTTCCTCGAAAAGCGTTTCGGCGTGGTCGAGCCCCAGATCAGCAATTACCGCCGCACCGTCTGCGGCGACCTGACCTCGTGCTTCGACTTCGTGAACCCGAACGCCGCCGTGGTGCCGACCCTGTCCGGCCGCATGACCAAGGTCAGCGCCGACGCGCTGGCGATCGCGCAGAGCGCCAAGACCGCCATTCCCGTGCCCGGCTCCACGCCCGCCTCCGCCCTGCCCGCCCAGGCCGCCGGCACGCGGCCGTCGCGCGCGCTGCCCTACGAACTGCATACCACCATGCATCCGAACGCGCAGCCGGGCGCGGTCACGCTGGAATTCGTCAACGCCAGCACCAACGGCGTGGGCGCGCTCTTCCACGTCTACGACCAATTGCACCTGGACCTCATCCCGCGCCGCTACCTGGTCGAGGCCAACAAGTCGCTGACCGGCAGCTGGCTGCCGACCGCCGCCGACAACGGCAAGTATCGCCTCTGGGTGCTTGGCCCCAATGGCTACCACCGCGAATTCGCCGGCGACCTGAACGAAACCACCGGCACGGCAAGCCCGGAAATCCAGGTCTGCTACCAGCCGTGCGACGCCGCCTCGGTGAGCGTCAAGCTGTACAACAAGGGCAGCCAGCCCTGCACCTTCACCGTCACCGCGAACGCCTATCACGCCGACGGCCCGTGGACGGCCACGGTGGCGCCGAACTCGGTGGGCGAACTGAGCTGGCCGGTCGCCGACAGCGGCAACTGGTACGACTTCAGCGTCGGCGCCAGCACATCGCCGTCGTTCAAGCGCCGTTTCGCCGGCCGGATCGAAACCGGCAAGGACACCGTCTCGGACCCGGCGATGGGCGCGGGCGCATAGCAACGATGCCAGGCCGGCGCGCCGGCCTGGCGGGACACGGCAGACCCCAGGGTCTCGACATCCATCCCCAATCCAGCCATTCCACAACATGAACATCCAATACGATCCTCTGCGGGCGGGCGGCAGTCCGCGGCCGCCGGCCGCGGCGCGCGACAGTGCCGCCGCCATCGCGCGCCAGCGCGCGCAACACCGGCGCTGGCCGCTGGCCAGACTTGCCGGCACGCTGGCCCTGGCCGGGCTCATGGGCAGCGCCCTGAGCGGCTGCGGCAGCAGCGACGACGCTAACGCCAGCGCCGGCGCACCCGTCGTGCCGCCCCCCGGCACCGGCACGCCCACGCCGTCCGCCACCCTGGCCAAGCGCACGCTGTTCGTCGATCTCGACGGCGTCACATACGACGCCGTGCGCCAGGGCATCGCGTCGGGCCAGCTGCCGAATCTCGCCAAGCTCCAGCCGCAGCTCGCCTACAGCGGCGGCGTGCTCAACGGCGTCAGCCAGCAGCCCAACCTGGACGCGCCCGGATGGGCGACGCTGCTGACGGGAACGTGGGCCAGCCGGCATCGCATCTTCGCGATCGCGCCCGGCCAGAAACCCGCCGTGCAGACCCTGTTCGGCAGGGTCAAGGCAGCCAGCACGGACCTGACCGGGGCGACTGTCGCCTCGGCGCCGCTGGCGACCCTGCTGGCGTCCGACCACACCGCGGGCGCGCTGGACACGCTGACCGACTGCTCCCGGGACGCCACCCCCGACGACTGCGTCACGCGCAACGCCGTCCAGATGATCGGCAACGGCGGCTACGCGACCATCGTCGCCCAGTACCATTCCGCCGAGGACGTGGCGCTGGGCAATGGCCTGGCCTCGTCCCAGTACGCGCAGAAGCTCGCGCAGCTGGACGCGGCGGTCGGCACGCTGCTGTCGGAAACCGCCAGGAATCCCGACAGCAAATGGCTGATCGTGGTGGCCTCGAGCCATGGCCTGAACGCCAACGGCCGCGCCGACGGGCTGCCCCAGGTGCCGCAGTCGGCCGCGTTCATCGCCGTCAACCAGGACGAGAACAATGGCCAGCGGGGCGCCACCCCGGCGCTGCCGGCGACCGTCGCGGGGCTGTACCAATATGCCAGCATCGCGGACGTGGCCCCGACCATGCTGGCCTATCTGGACAAGACGCCGGCCGGCCAGGACTACGCGATGGACGGCGGCCAGCTGATCGGCGCGCAGCCTCCCGCGCTGACCGTCCAGATTGCCGAGGACACCACCACGCGCGCGCGCGCCGTGCTCAACTGGACCGCGCCCGCCGGCGCGGCCATCACCGTGATGCGCGACGGCGCGGCGATCGCCACGCTGCCCGCGGGCACGACGACCTACACCGACCCGCTCGCCGACCGGAACGAACTGAAGACCGGCAAGTACCAGTTCAGCTACACCGTGGTCGCGGGCACGGCGGCCCGCGCCGCGCTCACGCCGCAGATCTCGTACATCAAGGCGCAGCCCCCGGTGCCGCTGGCCACCACCCTCGCCAACGGGCTGACGGTCTACTACCCCTTCGGCGAAGACCCGCAGCTCACCGCGCCCGTCGATGCGCTCGGCCACAGCACGATGGGACCGTGGGCGGCCGATGCCAACGGCGGCGCCACCACCGCCGACCCGCTCGGCGGACATGGCCTGTTCATCGACACCGCCATCGCGAACGCCGCCGGCTACGACGGCTACCGGCTCACGCCGCAGTCCGCCGCGCAGGACGTGGTGAACAGCGCGATCGCCAGCAGCGGCGCCTTCACCATCGGCTTCTGGTACAAGGCCCCCGCGTGCAGCACCAACACCGTCGGCGAGCCCATCCTCAGCAACAAGACCGGCTACGCCACCAGCGGCGGCACCGCGGGCATCATCATCAGCATGTTCGGATGCGGCGCGGAATTCAACGTCGCGGACGGCTCGCACCGCACCGACACCAACAGCCCGTACATCCCGTTCAGCGAAAACCAGTGGGTGTACTTCGCGCTGGTGGTCGACGTCGGCGGGAAGACCATGTCGGGCTACGTGTTCGATCCCATCCTGGGCACCCAGTCGCAGACCCATGCGTTCGCCGCCGGCATGAACGTCGCGGGCCTGGCTGGCGTGAACCAGGCAAGCGAAGTCGGCTTCGGCCTGGGAGAGGATGGAACCGGCAAGTTCTACATGGTCAAGAACGGGCAGACCGCCGGATCCTACGATCCCAGCCGCGCCACGTCCGACAAGCCCATGCAGATGGCCTTCTCCGATCTGGCGATGTGGAATCGCGCCTTGACGGCGGACGAGATGAGCTCGATGTTCCTGTCGCAGAAACCGCTGTCCGGCCTGCTGCCGAAGTAAGCGGGATCCGGCGCGCTTGAGCGGGTCGGTATTTCCGGGCCCGCTTGGCTGGGCCCGGGTCCGGCAGGCGCAATGGAAGGATGGAAGATGAAAGCCCCGCGGAATTTGTTTCTGCGGGGTTTTTCTCTTTTGCGCACGCGGATTCCGCGGGACCGGATCGAGCGCATGCGCCGCGTCGCCGGCATGGTACTGCGGCCCCGGAACGATCCATGCCGCACACGCCGGAGCGTTTCAGACCGCCGCGCCGAAAGCGGCGCCGATCCCGGCAGTCACGGCCATTGCGAGCGCGCCCCAGAACACCACGCGGATCGTCGGCTTCAGGATGCCGGAGCCGCCGGCCTTGGCGCTGGCCACGCCAAGCAGCCCCAGGAACGCCAGGGACCCAGCGGATACCACCGGCAACAACCAGTTCGATGGCGAAGCCACGACGAGTGCGAGCGGAGCGGCCGCCCCGACCGAGAAGCTCGCCGCCGACGCCAGCGCGGCTTGCACGGGGCGCGCCGTGGTGATCTCCGAAATGCCGAGCTCATCCTTGGCATGGGCACCCAGGGCATCCTTGGCCATCAACTGCTGGGCCACCTGGCGCGCAAGTCCGGCCTCGACGCCGCGGGAGACATAGATATGCGCCAGTTCCTTTTCCTCGAACTCCACATCCTTCGCGAGTTCGTATTTTTCCCGCGCGAGATCGGCCTCCTCCGTATCGGACTGCGAACTGACCGAGACATATTCCCCCGCCGCCATCGACATGGCGCCGGCGACCAGACCGGCCACGCCCGTCAGCAGGACATTGCCTTGCGAACCCGCTGCCGAGGCCACGCCCAGGATCAGGCTCGCCGTCGAGATGATCCCGTCATTGGCGCCGAGCACGGCGGCTCGCAGCCAACCAACGCGCGCGATCAGATGTCTTTCCGTATGTGTGCGACGCATCCAACTCCCCCGATTCCGGTATTTGTTTCAGCACCCGCTCTCTCGCGCAGAGCATGGCGGGATCCCGTCCGGCCGACACGGGCGATCCATTTTCTCTTGAAGATGACGCCGCGCGGGCCAGCCTTTTGGCCTTTTCCGCGCCGGCATCCCGAATATTGGCATCAAGCGTTGCTACCATGACAGCACCCGTGCCATTGGACAACCTCGACCTGACGCCAGCCTGAAAAGGGCCGCCGGTTGTTCAGCCGCCCGTCAGGCTGGCGTGGCATGCTCGGGCGTCGGCTTCCTGGAGGAGATTCATGCGGACATTGCTGATCGAAGACGACCCGGTGCTGGGCGCGGCCGTGCGGGACCACATCGCACTGAACGGCCACAGCGTCGACTGGCTGCGGACCATCGACGAGGCGCGGTCGGCCCTGGCTACCGTCGCCTATGAGCTGGTTCTCCTCGATCTCGGCCTGCCCGACGGCTGCGGCCTGGCGCTGCTGCGCGAACTGCGCGCGGCGCGCAACCCGGTTCCCGTCATCATCGCCACGGCGCAGGATCAGATCGCCGTGCGGATCGAAGGACTGAACGCGGGCGCGGACGACTATCTGGTCAAGCCGTTCGATCTGAGTGAAATGAACGCGCGCATATCCGCCGTGGCGCGCCGCTACACGGGCGACCCCAACCCGGTGCGGGACATCGGCCCGGTCTCCATCGACCTGGCCCGCAAGCGGGCAATGGTGAACGGCAAGGACGCGGGGCTCACCGCGCGGGAGTGGGCGGTCCTGGAGCGGCTCGTCCGCCATCGCGGCGCGATCGTCACCAAGGGCGAGATCGAGGATTCGCTATACGAATTCGGCGCGGAAATCGAAAGCAATGCGGTCGAGGTCTACGTCAGCCGCCTGCGCAGGAAGCTCGGCAAGGACTTCGTGAACACCGTCCGGGGACTGGGCTACCAGGTGGAAAGCTGAACATGGCGCGCCCTTCGATTGCCTGGCGGCTCGCCGCGGGTGTCTCGGCAAGCATGGCCCTGCTCTGGATCGGCGCTGCGAGCATCGCCGGCATGGTCATGTCCGCGCAGATCAACGAAGCGTTCGATCAGTCGCTGCGGCAAGGCGCCTTGCGCCTGCTGCCGCTCGCCGTGCATGAAATCCAGGAGGGGGACGAGCATGGCCAGGATCGCGTACGGGGCGCCGACCCCGACCAGGGGACGGCCTACTTCACCTACTATCTGATCGACCCGCGCGGCCGTGTGGTGCTGCGCACGGACGATGCACCGGAAAACCCGCCCGCGACGCCCGTTGCGGCGGGGTTTTCGGAACTCGGCGGCAAGCGCCTTTTCTCGAAGCGGGACCCCCGCTCCGGATTCTCGATCGTCCTGGTCGAGCACACGGGGTATCGCCGTGCGGCCCTCAGAGCGGCGCTCGACGCGGTACTGTGGCCGCTCCTCGGCCTGATACCGCTGGCCGCCGCCGGCATCTGGATCGCGATCCAGCGCGCGATGCGGCCCGTCGGGCGCCTGGCGCGCGACATCTCCGAACGGAGCAGCCACAATCTGTCTCCCCTGGCGACAGAAGGACAACCCGCCGAACTCGCGCCCATCGCCGACGCGGTGGCCAGCCTGCTCAAGCGCCTGAGCGCGGCACTGGACGCGGAACGCGCCTTCGCGGCCAGCAGCGCGCATGAGCTGCGAACCCCGATCGCCGGCGCCCTGGCGCAAACGCAGCTGCTGGCCGTCGAGCTTGGTGATCAGCCAGCGGGCCAGCGCCTGAAGGAAATCGAGCTTTCCCTGCGGCATCTGTCGCGCCTGTCCGAAAAGCTGCTGCAGCTCGCCCGGCTCGACGCGGGCTTCGCCCAGGCGCAAACGGCGTCCGACCTCCTTCCCGCGCTGCGCCTGGTGGTGCGGGACTTCCAGCCGACCTCCGGCACGCCAGCCCGGGTGACGCTGCAGGTCTGCGATGGACTGGTCCTGGTGCGCCGGATCAATCTCGACGCCTTTGCCATCGCCGTGCGCAACCTGATCCAGAATGCTCTGCTCCACGGCGCAGCGGACGGCCCGGTCGACGTGATCGCCGGACCGGGCCAGCAGGTTCGCGTGGTCAATCGGGGGCCGGTGGTCCCGACCGAAATGCTGCCGCGGATCACCGAGCCCTTCAGGCGCGGCGTCACGTCGGCCGCGGGAACCGGCCTGGGCCTGTCCATCGTTCGCGCCATCATGGACCAGACAGGCGGAAGCCTGACGCTTCGCTCGCCCGCGAGCGGAAGAAGCGATGGCTTCGAGGCCATCATCGCATGGCCGGACGAGCCCCCCTCGACGCCATGATTTCCGCAGCCGCCAGCCACGGCCGGCGGCAGGCATCGACAGCGCAACGCGGCCGGGTCAGGGTGTCATGCGCCGCAGCGTGTCGTCCTTCAGCACGAAATGGTGATACAGCGCCATGAGTCCGTGCAGGCCCGCGATGACCAGAAACACGGAGCCGCCCGTGCTGTGGAGTTCAGCAACGAAGCCCGGCGGTGGCTGGACCGGATCCGTCAGCGCCGGCAAGGCCACCCCGAACACCGTGACCGGGATACCCAGCGCCGAGGCGGCGTACCAGCCAGTCAACGGCATGGCGATCAGGAACAGATAAAGCACCCCATGACCGACCTTGGCGGCAAGCTGCAGCAACGGCGGGCCACCCGCGTCGAGCGGAGGCGCACCACCAGCCAGCCGCGCGCCGATACGCGGCACTACCAGCAGCAGCACGGCCAGTCCGAACATGAAATGCCACGTCGGCGGATTGCGCACGACCGCCGGCCCACCCTCGCTGAGCAACCATGCGATCCCCACGCAGAGCGCGGTAAGCCAGTGCAGAACGATCATCAATCTTGAGTAGTGCTGGGCCTTGTGTTCCATCGGATGTCTTTCCATGACGATAACCATGTCGCCTAGTAGACCTGGCCAAGCTGACGCCAGCCTGAAAATCAAACAGGTTTCCTGGTGTCTCTAGGCAATCAATTTTTTTGCGTCGACAGAGTGAGAATTATTTATATTTTTCGCCGCAATAAAACAAACGAAAAATAACGTTAAATCTTATGGATTTCCGCTTATATGAAGGAGCAATTTATCGGAAATCTCGACCGGAGGTTATCGATTAATATCCATCACGATATTTTTTTCCCTGCCCACTATGCTATGAACAGGTGACACTCCCGCGATGAGAACCTCATAGACGCAGCGACCAAGGAGCGGAAGGAAATCGTACTCCGAGCATCGGACCCGCAGGAGGAGCGGCGGCGAACTGCGCAATGAGCAGCAGGCTCGTCGAGCATGGGATCGTCTGGCTGAGTTATGGACTCAAGGATATCGTTGATTAAATCCTTGGCCCGCATCAGCTTTGATTTAGCGTAACAGGCATTCGGATTTCTGAGCGTGACAGCGATATGCCATTTGGTAATACGAAAGCAGGAGAAGCGTAAATTTCACGCCAAAGAATATCGATTGGCGTGCCTTCCACGTATTGATGTATTGCGCTGGGCCAGTTCGAGCACCAAACTGCGGCGCTCGTTTTCCCTGCGTCACGCCATGCTGGCGTGATCAATGTCAGCATGAGACGGTGAACCAGGGTGTACCTGGCGCCGCCGTCACCACTAGCCATGAGGCAGGACAGCGCCGCTCGGTCAGCTTTCTTGCGCGCAGCCAAAACTGCTTGGCGACGTGGCGCCTTCATAACGATCCCCAAAAACAAAAAGCCCTGTAAGTCAATGACTTACAGGGCTTTTTTCATTCTTGGCGGAGAGAGGGTCCTTCGGATCCAGCTTGAAATATGGCTTTCAAGCACATCGTAAAATCACAACAAAAAGTACCCCACCAAGTACCCCATCACCGCCAAACCGCTCCGCGCGGGCATCTGAAGCGTCTTATACGTTGCTGACTGTCATAGAGAAAGGGGTTACTTTCCTTTCTTTGCTACTGCTACAGTCTTTGAATTCGAAACGTATCTGGAGTCACTTAGCGGCGACTGATAATAATCTTCATCAAGAAACCGAAGCAGACGCTTCAGATCAGCCCTCGTTTCCGGAAAAACCAACATTGCCTGACCATTAACTTCCTTTGTTTCTACGGTTATATCGAAGCTTTCTGCCACCTGACTAATTGTCTTTACCGGTGTTTTATCCAATATTCCAGACTGTTTGACCAGCCCGATTTTTCTTCGAATCCAACCATCGCACACATTCAGCATCGCTGCCTTCTTTTCCGCAGATGCATCAGTCGCACAGCAAAAACTCGTCACGTCCGCATCAGTTGCCTCGCGGAAATAGCCTTCTACGTCGAACAACTGCCTCAAGAAATGGAAGCTGCGAAAAACGAGCTTTTTCCCTTGTAAGATAGCTGTCAGCTTCGAATCGAGCGTCATACCTGCACCTTCAAAGCGGCGGAAAGTGTCACCGCCATGAATGATGGAGAATCCTTTCGCACTGATAATACGCCTCTTGTCAAACACTTGCACAAGGACATGGGGTGTGCCCTCTGCCAAATACCCACAGAACACCCCCTTCACGACATCAAATCCGTGCTCACCAACCGAGAACTCCGGCAAGCCCAGTGGGCTGCGAACCGCGTCTCCGACTTTATCGATATCGTCAAATCCCTCGATATATAGAAGCTCTTTCTCTTCCGGACGATACCTGCCATCAAATCTATAATAATCATCAATATGAACATCACCCAGAATATCCTGCTCCTGAGACCTGAATAGCGCAGAAAGTTGAATCTGTAACTCCTGGCTCAACGGAAGCCTCATTACACGAGCATCCGGCTTGCTCGTAAGAACAAAGAAATTCATTGGTGCATCAGGCATATTCAGTCCAAATCAAGTATCAGATACTCGGTCAATTGCACCACCCGCCTAATAGCTCTGACGTTTACAATTTTTCGCTTCGTCACGAGAAGAAAGGTGATACCGTCTTCGGAGTCTACCTCATAAAAATGATACCCAAATACTCCCAGCAGGGGATTGACTTGTACGGAATGAGTCCCCCAAATCACGAAAGCAAGAAGCCCCACAAAGAGAGCCAAAGCCGAGGGGTCCAAATTAACCGTCTTGGAGAAAAAGAGCGGAAGAACATATGCGACGAAGAATCCAATCACGTCTTTGTCAGCTGACTTTGCCTTCTTAATCGTTATAGGTGCGATCTCGAGGTGCCGCTTCGCCGCACGGAGAATCAAAAGACAACTCGCCCCAAGCAACACAGCAACGCTTACCAGCACGCCACCCCACGGTAGGAAGCCCTCCCGCTGTGACACAACATACGCGAGGGACAAGCAAACTGGCGCTAGCGCGGTCGCGATAAAATAGGTTTTCGTGAGCTTTCCAAACATGGCTCCTCCTACTGTATGTATACACAGCATGCGTGAATAAGGGAAGCCCCTCTCCCGCCGGGAGCGATCGCGCGGTGGGCCGCATGCCCACCATTTCAGCATGTAGGTTTGAATAAATCTGCCAACCCTTTATATCCCAGAGTGACGATTAAGTATCATTCAGAGCGAAAACTTTGAGCACGGTGGCACGCGACTCAATAGGCACGACAAGTCCTCTTACTACCACTGGAAAGCCTATCGGGCTGAACCAGTCGACGGCGGGGAGTGAGATACTGGATTCCCGGTCCTTGGGAGGTCGACATATGCACGAACTACGCTCCGCTGCAGCGCCAGGTTCTGCTCCAGATCTTCGGCGTCGAGCCGCCGCTCCAGGAGTGGAAGCTCGAGACCTACCGCGACTATCTGGCACCCATCGTGCGCGCCGACGCCGACGGCCACCGCGAGTGCGTGCTGGCCGGCTTCGGCATGGTGCTGCGTGCGGAAATCAAGTGGCGC
>Ga0255338_1000814_pt1 | contig 77112 bp, 86 predicted proteins | sample MeOH1_35cm_T4_19_FD_203715 | JGI IMG/M metagenome (GOLD analysis project Ga0255338, IMG submission 203715) | Sandy soil microbial communities from University of British Columbia, Vancouver, Canada - MeOH1_35cm_T4_195 | ecosystem: Engineered > Artificial ecosystem > Sand microcosm > Unclassified ... | reverse complement strand
AGCACGGTGTCCTGCGGGACCATGCCGATGGCCTCGCGCAACGATTTCTGCGTCACGCCCGCGATATCTTGGCCATCGATCGAGATGCGCCCGCCCGACAGATCGTAGAAGCGATAGAGAAGACGCGAGATGGTCGATTTGCCGGCGCCGGAAGGGCCGACCACCGCCACCGTCTTGCCGGCCGGCACCTCGAAGCTGATGCCCTTGAGGATCGGACGCTCCGGGTCGTACGAGAAGGCGACGTTGTCGAAGCGGACGACGCCTGCACTCACATGCAACGGCTTCGCACCCGGCGCATCCTGAATTTCGGGGTTGCGCGCCAGGATCGTGAACATGGTCTCGATGTCGATCACCGCCTGCTTGATCTCGCGATAGACCATGCCCATGAAGTTGAGCGGCTGGTAGAGCTGGATCATCATCGAATTGATGAGCACGAAATCACCAACCGTCTTGGTGCCGGCTTTGATCTCGAAGGCGCACATCACCATCGCGGCGGCGAGGCCCATCGTGAAGATGGTCGCCTGCCCGGCATTGAGCACCGCCAGCGAGGTGTAAGCGCTCACGCTGGCGTCTTCGTAGCGCGCCATAGCGCGGTCGTAGCGCTGCGCCTCGCGTTCTTCGGCCGAGAAGTACTTCACTGTCTCGTAATTGAGCAGCGAGTCGATCGCCTTCACATTGGCGTCGGTGTCACTGTCGTTCATCTTGCGGCGGATACCGATACGCCATTCCGTCGCGTAGTAAGTGTAGACCATATAGAGCACGACGGTGACCATGATCACCGCGACGTAGCGCCAGTCGAACTGCCACATCAGCACGCCGACGATGAGCGCAAGCTCGATGATCGTCGGCGCCAGCTGCAGGATGACCATGCGCACGATGGTCTCGATGCCGTTGCGGCCGCGCTCGAGCACGCGGGTGAGACCGCCGGTTTTGCGCTCGAGATGGAAGCGCAGCGAGAGTTCGTGCATATGCACGAAGGTGCGGTAGGCGAGCCGCCGCACCGCGTGCATGGCCACCTTAGCGAACAGGCCGTCGCGCATCTGCGTCAGCACCGCCATCAGGATGCGCATGCCGCCATAGGCGAGCGTCATCACGACCGGCGCAGCCAGCGCCCAGACCAGCCAGTCGGACGCGGCCACCGGCGCGGTGCCCTGGCCCGCTAGGGCATCCGTCGCCCATTTGAAGGTAAAGGGCACCGCAATGGTGGCAAGCTTGGCCACCAACAGCAGCACCATGGCCCCCACCACCCGTGCCTTCAGGTCGGCGCGGTCGGCCGGCCAGATGTAGGGCCAAAGGTGAATCACGGTGCGGAGCAGCGTCTCGCGGTCGGCAGAGACGCGCGGGGGTTGCCCGGCAGTACGGTGGGGATTGCGGTCAGCGGTCATTCGGGGTCCGGCGGCCGACGGGCCCTATCGCCCCGTCGCAGGGCACATATAGGAGAATTCTAAAGTGTAATCACCCCGTTGGACCGTCTTTTGCAGGTGAATCCCGCAGGAATCTGGCTCCGTGTGGCTTGACGATACCGCCGGCCGGATGCACATGCAGTGCCCTGAGAGAACGGAAAACATGAGCAAAATCAGAAAAATCTGCGTCTATTGCGGCTCCAGCCCGGGAACCGATCCGGCATTCGTCGACGCGGCCAAGGCCTTTGGCGCGATTATGGCCAAGAACGGCATCGGCTTAGTCTACGGCGGCGGCGCCATCGGCATCATGGGCGCGATCGCCTATTCGGTTCTCGACCACGGCGGCGAGGTGACCGGCATCATTCCGGAATTCCTGATGACGCGCGAGCGGGCGTTACGCGGCACGCACGAGCTGATCGTCACGCAGAACATGCACGAGCGCAAATGGAAGATGTTCGAGATGGCGGACGCCTTCGTCACGCTGCCGGGCGGTATCGGCACGCTCGAAGAGATCGTCGAGCAGATGACCTGGGCGCAGCTTGGCCGCCACAAGAAGCCGATCCTCCTCGCCAACATCAATGGCTTTTGGGATCCGCTCTGCGCGCTCCTCGACCACATGCGGGCGCTCGAGTTCATCCGCGGTGAGTTCAATTTCAATCTGCTGGTCGCCAACGAGGTCGATGCGATCCTGCCGACACTGGAGAAGGCCGCGGCGGCGGTGCCCGAGCAGGCCAAGAAAATGGAGCCGACCGCAGCCGAGCGGATGTAGCCCGGACGCGGCGATTACTTCACAAACGTCACCGCCTCAATGCGGTTGCCGTCGAGATCGCGGATGAACGCCGCGTAGTAGCCGTCGCCATGCTGCGGACGAAGGTCCGGCGCGCCGTCATCCGATCCACCGGCGGCAAGCGCTGCGGCATGGAACGCGTCGATCAGCTCGGTCGAGCGTGCGCGGAAGCAGACATGCGCGCCGCTGTCCGGCGACAGTGGCGGAAGCCCGACGCGCAGATTGATCCAGAATTCCGGATAGGTCTTGCCGAAGCCGACCGTCGCCGGCCGTTGTTCGAGCTTGATAAAGCCGAGCGTCGTAAGCACAGCCTCATAGAAGCGTGTCGACTCGGCGAGATCACGAACGGCGACGGAGACGTGGTCGATCATCGGTCAACCCCTGCTGTCGTCCCATGCGGCGCTTGACCAGGACGACACATTACATCACGCCGGGGCGCCGGATTTCACCAACTTATAAATGATGGAATCCATCAACGCTTGGAATGATGCATCGATGATGTTGGGTGACACGCCGATCGTTGTCCAGTGGTCGCCCGTTTCGTCTTCGCTCTCGATCAAGACGCGCGTCACCGCGCCGCTGCCGCCATTGAGGATACGCACGCGATAATCGGTGAGCTTCAAGCCCTCGATGAACTTCTGGTATTTGCCGAGGTCCTTGCGCAGCGCCTGGTCGAGCGCGTTGACCGGGCCGTTGCCCTCCGCCGCCGAGATAAGGCTGTCGTCGCCGACCTTCACCTTGACCACCGCCATGGCGACGGTGACGCGCTCACCTTTGGCGTTGTCGCGCTGCTCGACATTGACGTCGAACTGAGTGACGTCGAAGTAACCCGGCACCTTGCCGAGCGTGCGCCGCGCCAGGAGCTCGAACGAGGCATCCGCCGCCTCGTAGGCATAGCCAATGGCCTCGCGTTCCTTCACCACGTCCAGCAAGCGACCAATACGCGGATCGTCCTTATCGACGGCGATGCCGATGCGCTCGAGCTCGGCCAGCACGTTCGACTTCCCGGCCTGTTCGGAGACCAGCACCTTGCGCTTGTTGCCGACCACCTCCGGCGCGACGTGCTCGTAAGTCGCCGGGTCCTTGACGATGGCGGAGGCATGAATGCCAGCTTTGGTGGCGAAGGCGCTCTCGCCAACGTAAGGCGCGTGCCTGTTGGGCGCGCGGTTGAGCCGTTCGTCGAGCGCGTGCGAAATCTGCGACAGCTTCTTCAGCGCCGCGTCGCTCACGCCGATCTCGAAGGCATCGGCATATTCCTTCTTCAGCTTCAGCGTCGGGATGATGGAGACGAGATTGGCGTTGCCGCAACGCTCACCCAGCCCGTTGAGCGTACCCTGGATCTGGCGCGCACCGGCGCGCACCGCCGCGAAGGAATTCGCCACGGCCTGCTCGGTGTCGTTGTGGGCGTGGATGCCGACATGGTCGCCGGGGATGACCTTGCACACGGCCGTGACGATCGCCTCGACCTCATGCGGCAGCGTGCCGCCATTGGTGTCGCAGAGCACGACCCAGCGCGCGCCCTGGTCATAGGCGGCCTTGGCGCAGGCGAGCGCGTATTTCGGGTTGGCCTTGTAGCCGTCAAAGAAGTGTTCGCAGTCGAGCAGCACTTCCCGGCCCTTCGCTTTGGCAGCCTTCACGCTGTCGCGGATGGAGGCGAGGTTCTCCTCCTCCGTGGTGCCGAGCGCGACCTTGACGTGATAGTCCCAGGACTTCGCGACGAAGCAGATGGCGTCGGCCTTCGCGTCCAGGAGCGCCGCGAGCCCCGGATCGTTCGACGCCGAACGCCCCGGCCGCCGCGTCATGCCGAAGGCGGTGAAGGTGGTGTTGAGCTTACGCTTCTCGCCGAACAATTCCGTATCGGTCGGGTTGGCGCCCGGGTAGCCGCCCTCGACATAGTCGATGCCGAGCTCGTCCAGCATGCCGGCGATGACCAGCTTGTCGGCGAGCGTGAAATCGACGCCGTTGGTCTGTGCGCCGTCGCGCAGCGTCGTGTCGAAGAGATACAGGCGTTCGCGAGCCATGACGCGCCTCACCAGAGATAGTAGTTCGCCGCCAAGGCGATGGCGACAAGGAGAGCGACGGCGCCCATCACGATATGGTGGCGTTTCATGCCGCCCTACCAAAGACCGAAGTATTTGGTCGCCAGCGCTACAGCGACCGCGATGATCACGATCTTGAGCACGATGTAATAGAGCCAGTGGCGCGGAAACGGCGTGTCGGGCTTGCTCATGGTGCCTCTCGTTTGGCTGCGAGCTGTTTGGACAGCGTGGTGTTGGCGAGCCATTCGTCGCCGACCGAAATCGAATTGCGCTGTTGCGCGACGTAGCCGCGTTTCTCGAAGAAGCCGCGCGCGGTGTCGCTGGCATCCACTTTCAGTTTTTCGGCGCCGCGCGCGCCGGCGAGCTTCTCCAAGGCATCGATCAGCATGGCACCGACGCCGTGCCCCGCTGCGGCCGGATGCACGTAAAGGAGATCGATGTTGTCCTTGCCGGCGAGCGAGGCGAAGCCGACGGGCGAGCCCTCCATGGTCGCAACCAGCGTCAACTGGCTGCCGAGCTTCTTCGCCAGCGCGCCCTCCTCTTCAGCTGCAGCGATCCAGGCCTCCTGCTGCGCCTCGGAATAATCGTCGCCGGTCAGTTCCATGATGCTCTCGCGGAAGATCTCCGCGAGCACGGCGGCGTCCTCGGCAAGATAAGGCCGCAGCGCGAATTTCGGATGCGCTTGCGCGCTCATGGACGGCGCTCAGGCGGCCATACAGCCGAGTCGTGGTCCGGGTGCTGATAGCTCACGATCGTCGTCTTGAAGGTCTCGTGCTCGAGCTGCTCGTCCGGCCGGCGTGTCGGCAAGCTGGCGAGCCCGTCGAAAAACGACAGCTTGTCGGCCGGATTGACCTGGATCACAGGCCCCGCGACTTCCGGATTGTCGAAAGCACCGATGGCGACTTCCGGCTCGGCGCCATACTCGTAGGTAAGTTGCGTGCCGCAGTCGGCGCAGAAGCCGCGCCGCACGCGGTTCGAGCTTTGGAAGTAACGTGGTTCACCGCGCGTCCAGGTGAGTCCGTAGGACGTCACCAGCGGCCCGAAGAAACCGGCAAAGGCTTTCTGACACATGCGGCAATGGCAGATCGATCCATTTCCCAGCCGCTCGACACGAAACCGCACGGCGCCGCATTGGCAGCCGCCGCTGAAAGGCCCTTGGGTCATCGCGCAATCTCCCACGTTGTGCCGTCCTTGGAGTCCTTCAGCACAACGCCCATGGCGGCCAATTCGTCACGGATGCGGTCGGATTCAGCGAAGTTCTTCGCCTTGCGCGCGGCCGTGCGGGCGTCGATCAGTCCCTGCACTTTCGCTGCATCGACATCGTTGCCAGTCTGCCGTCGCGCAGCCCATTGCGTCGCGCTTTCGCGCAGGAAGCCAAGAAGGCGTAGTGAGGCGGCAAGCTCGGAACGCCCCTTCTCGTCGCCACCTTGCGCGCGATTGCGCAAGCCGTGCAACACAGCGATAACCTGCGGCGTGTTGAGATCGTCGCCGAGCGCGTCCATTACCGGACCTGGCACCGAGCCACCGGTCGCATTGCCGGCGATCCAGTACCAGTCGTCGAGCGTCTTCCAGCTTTCCTCCAGCCCTTTCACGGTCCAGTCGATCGGCTGACGATACTGCGTGCGCAGCATATTGAAGCGCAGCACCTCGCCCGGCCAGTCGGCCAGCAATTCGTGGATGGTGAAGAAGTTGCCAAGGCTCTTCGACATCTTCTCGCCTTCCACCTGCAGGAAGCCGTTGTGCATCCAGTAGTTCGCCATCACATCGGTGTTGAACGAACAGCGCGATTGCGCGATCTCGTTCTCATGATGCGGAAACACGAGATCGATGCCGCCGCCATGGATGTCGAAGACCTCGCCGAGATGCTTCCAGCTCATCGCCGAGCATTCGATGTGCCAGCCGGGTCGGCCCGGCGTCTTGATGCCGGCAGGCGACGGCCACGAAGGCTCTCCGGCCTTCGACGGCTTCCATAGGACAAAGTCCTGCGCGTCCTTCTTGTAGGGTGCGACCTCGACGCGCGCGCCAGCGATCATCTCGTCGAGCGGGCGCTTCGACAGCCGGCCGTAGTCCGACATCGACGGCACGTTGAACAGCACATTATCTTCCGCGACATAAGCATGTCCGGCTTTGACCAGCCGCTCGATCAGCGTCTTCATCTCTTCGATGTGCTCGGTCGCACGCGGCTCGACGGTCGGCGGCAGGCAGCCGAGCGCCTCGACGTCCGCCTTGAAATTCTTGTAGGTCTCCTCCGTCAGGTCGCGGATCGACACGCCGCGCTCGGCTGCGCGCACGTTGATCTTGTCGTCGACGTCGGTGATGTTGCGGACATATTTGACGTGCGCCTCACCGTAGATGTGCCGCAGCAGGCGGAACAGCACGTCGAAGACGATGACCGGCCGCGCATTGCCGATGTGGGCGAAGTCGTAGACCGTCGGCCCGCACACATACATGCGCACGTTCTTGGGATCGAGCGGGGTGAACACCCGCTTCTCCCGCGTCAACGTATCGTAGAGCTTGAGCTCCAAAGCCATAAGACACCTGTCGGCCCCGCTGGCCGGGCGTCTTACCCATCTCGAACAAGAGAAAAGACGGCCGCAGCCAGCGTTGTGCGCTAGCTAATAATAATCTTGCGGAGGGTGCCGCAGATATGGTTAAGGCGGTCCATCGGGGGCGCACAATGGTTGGTCGCGGTCGGGCCGTCAAGGCCCGTGGCGCCGGCTCCCTCCCTGCCAAAGCGGCCATCTCAGGCCCGCCGTCGGCAAGGTTAAACGCAACTTAAGGATTTTGCCCACATTCTACGGGCCGGCGCCGGGGGATGGCGCTTCCAACAATTCGAGCGATTAAGACGATGCGGACCCTCTTTGCCGGCCTCACTGCCCTCGTGTGCCTCAGCCTCGCCGCCCAGGCGGCGGAGCGGCGCATGTTCATCATCGCCAACGACGCGGATGGCTACGGCGTCGACCGTTGCCTGGCCAACGGCGAGAAGTGCGGCGCCGCCGCCGCCAACGCCTATTGCAAGACCCGGGAATTCGCCTCAGCCGCGACCTATCACAAGGTCGACCGCGAGGAGATCACCGGCAGCGTGCCGACCAGCACCGCCGCCGGCGCCTGCACCGGCCCGACCTGCGAGCATTTCGTCGCCATCGTCTGCACGCGCTGAGGCTTCACGCCGGCTTATGGCAGACGGCGCAGATCTTGTTGCCGTCGAGGTCGCGCACGTAAGCGCCGTAATAATGAGGGTGATAGTGCAGGCGCAGCCCCGGCGAACCCTCGTCCCGTCCGCCGGCCGCAAGCGCCGCCGCATGGAAGGCATCGACCGCCGCGCGCGAGCCCGCATCGAACGCAACAGTCACGCCATTGCCCGGGCTCGGCGCCGCCTTGTCGATCGGTCGCAAGATCCAGAAAGGCTCATTAATGCCGTCGAAGCCTTCCGGCGCGTAGGCAGCCGCTACTTTGAAAGTTTTGCTGCGCGTCAGCCCCAGCGGCTTCAGCACGTCATCATAGAAGCGTGCGGCGCGCGGGATGTTCGCCGTGCCGATGGTGATGTGGCTGTACATCGGCTCCTCCAACTGTCACTCAGCACTCTTCGCCAGCGTGATCGCTTCCTTGAGCACGTCCAGATCGCCGATGTGATTGGCGAGGATGAGCACCAGCTTGGTGTCGAGCTCGGAAGCCGCTTCCAGGCTCAGGCCGCGACGCGCCTCCACCAGCGTGACGTAGGCGGCGTCCGGATCGGGAAACTGCAATTGCGTGGTCAGCTTTCCCATCAGCCCCTCCCCATCGCACGGTTGCGCGCGGCCGCGATCTTGCCGGCGTCGGTATGTCGCCAGCGCGCGCATAAATGTTGGTCGGGCCGCAAGAGATAGGCCGCGCCGGGCGTGGCATCGAGGCGCTCCATCACCAGGCCGTCGACATCCGCCAGGTCCTCGCCGATGCAGGTGAGCTTGACGCCCTCCGGCACCTGTGGTGCGGCGCCGTTCTTGACGTAGAGCAGCGTGAACTCGCCTTCGACGTTCTCGAGCAGATGGCTCACCTTGCCGTCGCGCGTGCGCACCGGCGCATCGGGCAGCGGCCCGCCAAGCTTGGCGCTGCCGCCGAAGGCGCTTTCGTCGGGCGTCGACAGCGGCGTGTCATAGATCGTCGCCACCGACAACCGCCCGGAATTGATCATGCGGCGGGCGAAATCCACCTTCGGCGCCAGTTCTAGCACGGCGTTGCGCAACTGCCGCTCGGCCGGCGAATGCGGCGCGATGAAATCGGTCGAGCGCGTCGAATGCGCGATGTTCTCATCCGCGGCCTGGATACGCTCGCGCTCGTATGACTCAAGCAGCGACGGCCCCGCCTCGCCCTTGAGCACGGCCGCAAGCTTCCACGCCAAATTCTCGGCGTCCTGGATGCCGGAATTGGCGCCGCGCGCACCGAAGGGCGACACCTGGTGCGCGGCATCACCGACAAACACGACACGGCCATGCACGAAGCGGTCGAGCCGCCGGCAATTGAAGCGGTAGATTGAGATCCACTCGATCGTGAAGGGAATGTCGCCGAGCATGCGCTTGAGCCGCTCGGTAACGCGCTCCGGCTTCTGCTCTTCCACCACGTCCGCTTCCGGCCCGAGCTGGAGATCGATGCGCCAGACATCGTCCGGCTGGCGATGCATCAGCGCCGACTGCCCGGCATGGAATGAAGGATCGAACCAGAAGCGACGCTCGGTCGGGAAGTCCGCCGCCATCTTGATGTCGGCGATCAGGAACTTGTCTTCGAAGGTGACGCCCGAGAACTTCAACCCCAGCAGATCACGCGTGGTCGAGCGCGCGCCGTCAGCGGCGATCAGCCAGCCCGCCTCCATCGTGTAAGGCCCCTCCGGCGTGTCGATCGTGAGCCGCACATGGTCGTTGTGCGGCTCGATACCGGTGAGCTTGTTCTTCCAGCGCAGATCGATCGTGTCGATCTCGTCGACGCGATCGCACATCGCCTTCTCAAGGTAATACTGCTGCAGGTTGATGAAGGCCGGCATCTTGTGGCCTTCTTCCGGTAGCAGATCGAACGAGAAGACAAGCTCGTCGCCGCTATAAACCTTGCCGAGCTTCCAAGTGACGCCTTGTGCGACCAGCTTCTCGCCGACGCCGAGACGATCGCAGATTTCCAGCATCCGCTTCGACCAGCAGATGCCGCGCGAACCCTCGCCGATGCGGTCGGCATCGTCGAGAAGCACCACCGGCAAGCCGCGCTGGCCGAGATCGATGGCGGTTGCAAGTCCTACAGGACCGGCGCCGAGCACCACAACGGGGTGTCGCACCGGCGTGTGCGCGTCCTGATCGGGCGAGCGGCGATAAGCGAAATTATAAAGTGCCGTCCTCATAGCGTGTCCTCGCAGGCAGGAGCGTCCGTTCTACTCGGACGCCCGGTTTTTTCTTCCTGCACGCGAAGGTCGGACGGACGCAGTCTCTAACGCCGCGCCAGCACCGCATCTACCGCGTAACGCCCCGCCCCAGCGACGAACACATAGAGTGCGCCGCCCATGATCGAGATGTTCTTCAGGAAATTGATGTATTGCGCGCCCTGTTGCGCCGCCGGATAGGTCCAGTAGCGGTGCGCGATGGCGGTCGCGATCAGCACCCAGAAGAAGGTCGCGAGCGCCGCATAGCGTGTGGCGACGCCGAGGATAAGCACGATGCCCACCACGAACTCGAAGATCGCGGCGAACCAGGCGAAGAACCCTGCCGGCGACATTCCCATGTTGACGAAATAAGCGGTCGTGCCGGCGATATTGCCGAGCTTGCCGAAACCGCTCGCCAGGAAAAGCCAGGCAAGCAGGATACGTCCCGCCAGCAGCAGCACATCGCGCCATGCGTCGGCGATGCCATCGGTACAAGAAAGCAAATGATGAGTCGTTCTGTCTTGCAGTGCCATTGTCTCCCCCTGTCGATCAGACAGTTACGCGCGGCAGTCTAACCTCCACCGCGCCATTCACCAGATCGTCGAGGGCTCCTTTCTGCGCTGCAAAACAAACATTTTGTTGAACGATCGCGGAATAAAGGCGCTTCGAACGGCCGAATCTCAGCCCTGCAAGGCGGCCCACATTTCGCGATCACGCTCCGCTGTCCAGATCACCGGCCATTCGATACCGCGCGCCTCGTCATAGGCCCGCGAGACGTTGAACGGCAGACAGTGCTCGTAGATCGCGTAGTTCTTGAACTTCGGGTCCATCGCCAGCCGCGCGAAATCGAACGCATCCTTGAGCGAACGGCCCTTGGCCACGCTGTCCTTCACCGAACCGTAAAGGGTCGAGAGGAAATCGGTGGTCATCTCGATCCCGTCCCGCACCATTTCCGGCGTGGTCAGCGCGGCGCCGCGACCGGGCACCAGCGCGGTCGCTTGTAGCTCGGCGAGATTGTCGAGCGTCGCGGGCCAATCGGTGAAGTGGGCGTCGCCGCAGTAACAGGCCGACTTGTATTCGACCAGATCGCCGGAGAATACGACCCCGGAATCCGGCACCACCGCCACCACATCGCCGGCGGTATGGCCGCGGCCAATGTGCATGATGCGCACCTCGCGTCGGCCGAGCCAGACCGAGATCTGGTCCGGGAACGTGAGCGACGGCCAAGTGAGTCCGGGAATGGTTTCCACCGCACGGAACAGGCGCGGGAAGCGACCGATCTCGGAATCCATGTCCTGCTTGCCGCGCTCGGCGATCAACCCGCGTGTCGTGTCGGAAGCAAGGATCTCAGCGTCCTTGAAAGCGGACGCGCCCAGCACACGCACGGCATGATAGTGCGTGAGCAACACATATTTGATCGGCTTGTCGGTCACCTTGGCGACGCGGGCGATCAGTTCATGCGCCATCGCCGGCGTCGCTTGCGCATCGATCACCATGACGCCGTCATCACCGACGATGACGCCCGAATTCGGATCGCCTTCGGCGGTGTAGGCGTAAAGCCCCTGCCCGATCTGGTCGAACGAGACCTTCTTCTCGCCCAGGTCTTCTGTGGAAGCGAAACCCTTGGCAGTCATACCGTCACACCTCGCTTGACGCACACGGCTCATCCGCGGCGATAGCGTACCACGTCCTGTTCGATAGCGCCGAAAATCGGGCGGCCCTGCGCGTCGTTCATCTCGATACGCACTTTGTCACCAAATTTTAGAAACGGCGTGACGGGCTTGCCTTGGCGGAGGGTCTCGACCGTGCGTTGCTCGGCAATGCACGAGTAACCCAGACCGCCCTCCTCAATCGGCCTGCCGGGGCCGCCGTCGGCATCGCGGTTGGAAACCGTGCCGGCACCGAGGATCGTGCCGGCAACGAGCGCGCGCGTTTTGGTGGCGTGCATGATCAGCGCCGGGAAATCGAAGGTCATGTCGTTGCCGCAGATCGGCTTGCCGAACGGCTTGCCGTTGACGAAGGACAGCAGCGGCAGGTTGACCTTGGCGCCGTCGAAGGCATGGCCGAGTTCGTCCGGCGTCACCGCGACCGGCGTAAAGGCCGATGCCGGCTTAGACTGCACGAAGCCGAAGCCCTTGGCGAGCTCGGGCCCGGTGAGATTGCGCAAGGTCACATCGTTGACCAGCATGATCAGCTTGATCGCGGCGGCGGCCTCCTCGCGCGTCGCGCCCATCGGCACGTCGCCGAGAACGACAACCACCTCCGCCTCGAGATCGATGCCCCAGGCTTCGTCGATCACCGGGATCGGATCGCGCGGCCCCAGGAAGATATCGGAACCGCCCTGGTACATCAGCGGATCGGTCCAGAACGAGGCCGGCATCTCGGCGCCGCGCGCCTGGCGCACCAGCGCGACGTGATTCACGTAAGCCGAGCCGTCCAGCCACTGATAGGCGCGCGGTAATGGTGACGCACATTTCGCCGGATCGAATGGCACATGCGCGATACGATTTGCTTCAAGCGCATCGGCGATCTCGACCAGCCGCGATTCCGCCGATGCCCAATCGTCGAGCGCCGCCTGCAACGTCGGCGCCACCGCGCCAGCGTCGGCGCAACGCGTGAGGTCTTTCGAAACCACGACCAGCCGACCGTCGCGCCGATCCTTGAAAGAAGCGAGTTTCATGGGTTGTACCTACTTCGGCTCGCGCCGGTTCGGGTCGAAGTGCTTCTTCAGGCCGCTCCAGCAATCGATGTAATTGTCCTGCCGCGTGTCGAGCGTCGCTGCGTATTTGGTCACGCGCTGGCGCAGTCTGGTCTCGAACATGAAAGCGAGTGTATTGGTGAGCTTCACCGGCTTGAGCTCGACATTGCTGGCGTGCTCGAAGGCGTCGGTGTCGGGCCCGTGCGGCAGCATCTGGTTGTGCAGGCTGAAGCCGCCGGGCACGAAGCCCTCGGGCTTGGCGTCATAGACGCCGTAAACCAGCCCCATGAACTCCGACATGATGTTGCGGTGATACCAAGGCGGCCGGAACGTGTTCTCCGCCACCAGCCAGCGCTCGGGGAAGATCACGAAGTCGATGTTGGCGGTGCCCGGCGTCTCCGACGGCGAGGTCAGCACCGTGAAGATCGACGGGTCGGGATGGTCGAACATGATCGCGCCGACCGGCGAGAAGCGGCGCAGATCGTATTTGTAGGGATAGTAATTGCCGTGCCAGCCGACGACATCGAGCGGCGAAAACTGAACCTCGGTCATGAACAGCTCGCCGCCCCACTTCACATAGAGCTTGTGCGGCCCTTCGACGTCCTCGTAAGCCGCGACCGGTGTCAGAAAATCGCGCGGATTGGCGAGACAGTTGGCACCGATCGGCCCGCGATCGGGCAGGATGAAGCCGCCGCCGTAATTCTCGCAGACATAGGCGCGCACCGGCCCGTCGATCAATTCGACGCGGAACATGATGCCGCGCGGGATCACGCAGATCTCGCCGGGCTCGATCTCGATCACGCCGAACTCGGTGCGGAAGCGGATCTTGCCCTGCTCGGCGACGATCAGGAATTCGCCGTCGGCATTGAAGAAGTGCTCGCGCTCCATCGACTGCGTGATGAACAGCAAGTGGCTTGCCATGCCGGCATTGCTGTCGACGTCGCCAGCGACGGTGACAGTGCGTAAGCCCGTCACGAAGGTCAGCTTTTCTTTCGGCACGGGGACCGGCGACCAGCGTAACTGACCGATCGGCAGTTCGCTGTCTTCACGCGTCGGCGCCGTGCGGATGGCGCCCATGCCGATCTTCTCGAAGCGCCCGGTGTGCCGGACGGTCGGGCGGATGCGATACAGCCACGAGCGCTGGTTCGAGGCCTGCGGCGCCGTGAAGGGCGAGCCGGAAAGCTGCTCGGCGTAGAGACCGTAATTGCATTTCTGCGGGGAGTTGCGCCCGACCGGCAGCGCGTCTGGCAGCGCCTCCGTCTCGAACGTATTGCCGAAGCCGGACATGTAGCCGGTCATGTTTGTTTCTCCCTACCCCGTTCGGGGTACGCCTTATTTAGTTTCTCTCGCAACCAACGTCAAATTGAGTTGGAAAACTCAAGAACGCGGGCTCCGATTTGAGGCCATGAAAAGACTGGGTCGCGGGTAAGGGCTACACTGGCGGGACGGAAATCCCGTGTGCATCCACTAGCTTAGAATATTTCCAAACTCGTTGCACGCGGTCGCAACTTCGTCCAATGTTTGCCCACGCTCGAAGGAGGCCCTCTTCAATGGGTCCCTCGGCGCCTGGGGAACGCGGCAGTGCAACATGAACGACGTGATTGACAAGGAAACGACCGGCAATACCGAGGCGGCGCTCAAGCTCGACGAGTTTCTGCCCTACAAGCTCAACGTCTGTTCGAATCAAGTTTCACAGGCGCTGTCGCGCATCTATGCCGACCGCTACAAGATCGGCGTGCCGGAATGGCGCGTACTGGTGACGCTGGGCGAGTTCGGCATGATGACCGCGAAGGCCATCGGCATCCATAGCTGCATGCACAAGACCAAGGTGTCGCGCGCGGTCGCCCTGCTCGAGCGCCGTAAGCTGGTGGCACGCCGCGCCAACCGCGCCGATCTCCGCGAGGCTTTTCTTTCGCTCACGCCGGCCGGGCGCGACATCTACAACGAGCTGGCGCCGATCGCGCTTGATTTTGCCGAGCAGCTTCTCGCCGTCGTCGACGCCGCCGATCGCGCCGCGCTCGACCGCGCGTTGAAGAAGCTGATCGAACGCTCCTCGCAGGTCAACGCCGACATCGCCAACCCGCGCGGCCCCCGGTAAGCTGCCGGCCACATTCGTACCACCGGGGTTCTGCCGTGAAACTCTACACGTATTTCCGCTCGTCCGCCGCCTATCGCGTCCGCATCGCGCTCAATCTCAAGGGACTGCCCTATGAGATGGTGTCGATCCACCTGACGAAGGACGGCGGCCACCAGCACAAGCCGGAATTCCACGCCGTCAACCCGCAGGAGCGCGTGCCGGCACTGGCTTTGTCGACCGGTGAAGTGCTCACACAGTCGCTCGCCATTATCGAATATCTCGACGACATCCAGCCGGAGCCGGCCTTGCTGCCGGCCGATGCGCTCGAACGCGCCAAGGTGCGGGCGCTGGCGCAGATCGTCGCCTGCGACATCCACCCGCTCAACAATCTCATCTCGCTGCAGTATCTCAAGCGCGTGCTCAAACACGAACAGGCGGAGATCGATGCCTGGTACCACCACTGGGTAATCGAGGGCTTCAAGGCGATCGAAGCGATGATCGGGCCTGGCCCCTATGCCTGCGGCGCGCATGTGACGCTCGCCGACGTCTGCCTCATTCCGCAGGTATTCAACGCGCGCCGGCTGAAGGTTCCGCTCGACGCCTTCCCGAAGATCGTCGCCGTCGAAACCGCCTGCCTCAAGCTGCCGGCCTTCGATAAGGCACGCCCTGAGAATCAGCCTGATGCGGAGTGACGCGCAGCAGCCGGTCTGCTAGACCGCGCATCGCAGTACCTCTTTCGGGCAGCCGGACCCTTGCCTGTCATCAAGAACAATCTCGTGCGCGTCGTCCTTTGGATGACCGGCGCTCTCCTCTCGTTCTCGGTCATGGCCGTTTCGGTACGCGAGCTATCGCTGCGCGGCATGAGCATTTTCGAGATATTGGCGATCCGCAGCGGCGCGGCGCTCCTGATTCTGTTTATTCTGTTGGCGGCCCAGCCTTCGCTGCGCCATTACGCGCTGCCGCGGCGAATGGGCCTCAATCTGCTGCGCAATACCGTGCACTACGTCTCTCAGTTCGCCTGGGCCCTGGCGTTGACGATGCTGCCGCTCGCAATGGTCTTTGCGCTCGAATTCACAATGCCCGCTTGGACTGTGCTGCTGGCCCCGTGGTTGCTCAAAGAAAAGATGACGCCGAGCCGCGTGGGCGTGGTGGTGCTCGGCCTCGTCGGCGTGCTGGTGATCCTGCGGCCAGGCCTGGCCAGCTTCAATCCGGCGGCATTCCTCGTTCTAGCCGCGGCCTTCGGCTACGCCATCACGATGATCACCACCAAGAAGCTGACGATGACGGAAACGACCTTCGGTATCGTCTTCTGGATGGCGGCGATTCAATTTCCCCTGTCGCTCATCGGCAGCGATATCTCCGCCCTTCTCAACATGAACGCCGGCCACATTTTGCCCGCATTGGGCATCGGTATCGGCGGTGCAACCTCGCATTATTGCCTGAGCAACGCCTTCCGCGCCGGCGACGCCACGCTCGTGGTGCCGCTCGATTTCATGCGCATTCCGCTGATCGCCGTCGTGGGCTGGGCCTTTTATGGCGAAACGCTCGACATTTTCGTGCTGCTGGGCGCGATCATCATCGTCGTCGGGGTCATCTGGAACCTGCGTGCGGAAAGTACGCGGGCGCGTCGGGACCTCGACCTCGCGCCGCCATAATTTTCCCGTTAGAGTGCCGGCCCATGAGGGGAACCATCGTTACATCTGCGGCCGCCGCCATCGCACTCATCTCGTGCGCAAGCGCCCTGGCGCAATCGGCAAATCCACGGTGTCAGGGGCTGGAAGCACAGCTCGCTGCGCTCGATCGCGGCAACAGCGACCCCGGCCGGGCGGAGCAGATCCGTCGCGCCGAGGACGCGCTCAACCGCCAGCAATTCGAAGTCGACCGGCTGGTCGCGCAGAGCCGCCGCATGGGCTGTGAAAACACCGGCTTCTTCTCGATCTTCTCGAACCCGCCGCCGGAATGCGGCGGCCTCACCCGTCAGATCGGGCAGCAACGCAACGCACTCGAGCGGATGCAGATGCAGTTCGAACAGCTCAACGGCGGCACCACGCAACGCCTGGCGCAACGCCAGTCCTTGCTGATCGCGCTCGGCGAAAATAATTGCGGCCCGCAATACCGGGCTGCCGTCGCCGCCAGCCAGCAAGGCGGTTTTTTCGACCGGCTGTTCGGCAATGACGGCGGCCCCGGCGGCGGCATCGCGTCCACGCCCGCCGGCCCGATGGGCGGCACCTACCGCACCATCTGCGTACGCACCTGCGACGGCTACTACTATCCGGTCTCCTACGCCACCTCGCCGGATCGCTTCCGCGACGACGAGCAGACCTGCCAGCGCACCTGCCCGGCCGCCGAGGTGTCACTCTACACCTATCACAATCCCGGCGAGGACGTGGCCCAGGCGGTGTCGCTCAGCGGCCGGCCCTATAGCGAGCTCCCGACAGCGTTCCAATATCGAAAGGCGATGAACCCGGCTTGCAGTTGCCGTCGCGCCGGCGAAAGCTGGGCCGACGCGCTCAAGGTCATGGGCCCCGATGCAACCGTCGCGCCGGGCGATGTGGTGGTGACGGAGCAGAACGCGCGCCGCCTGTCGCAGCCACGCACGGGAGCTGACGGCAAACCGATCCGCCCCGATCCGAAAGCCAAGGCGCCGGCCGACAACGCCAATGCGCAGGCACCGGCGGCGCCCGCCGAGACCGAGCCGGGCAAGCGCACCGTGCGCACGGTCGGGCCTACCTTCCTGCCAGCGCGGCAGTAATCGAGCTTCAAAAAAGTTTCGTCCGCCGGCGCATCAAACGCCGGCGGACGTTCTCAATAAAACCGGGAACGCGGCCTTACGCTGTCGCCTTCGCAAGCGCGCGGCGCGCCAGCACGCCGACGAGATGCGCGCGATACTCGGGTGACGCGTGGATGTCCGCGTTCATGCCGGTCGCCGGGATCGACATGCCCTCGATCGACTTCGGCGAGAAGCGCTTCTTCAGCGCCTCCTCGAACGACTTGACGCGGAAGACTCCGTTCGAGCCGGCGCCGGTCACCGCGACGCGAATGTCGGGACCGCGCTTCGACACGAACACGCCGACCAGCGCAAAGCCCGAGGCCGGATGCTTGAATTTCTCGTAGGCGCACTTCTTGGCGATCGGGAAGCTGATCTTGGTGATGATCTCGCCGTCTTCGAGCGCAGTCGAGAACATGCCGGTGAAGAAGTCATCAGCCGCAATACGGCGCTTGTTGGTGATGATCGTCGCCCCAAGGCCGAGGCACGCCGCCGGATAGTCGGCGTTCGGGTCATTGTTGGCGATCGAGCCGCCGATGGTGCCGCGGTTGCGCACCTGCGGGTCGCCGACCGAGCCCGGCACGGCCGCCAGCCCCGGCATCACGTCCAACAGCACTTGCGACTTGGCGACGTCGGCGTGGCGCGACATGGCGCCGATCACCACCGAGCGGCCTTTCAGCTCGACGCCGGTCAAACCTTCGACCAGCGAGAGATCGACGAGTGCCGACGGCTGCGCCAGCCGCTGCTTCATCACCGGCAGCAGAGAATGGCCGCCGGCCAAAATCTTGCCCTCGGGATTGCGCGAGAGCAGCCCGGCCGCCTGGCGCACAGTCGTCGGGCGATGGAAAGTGAAATTATACATTGTCGTCTCCCGTTATTTCTTAAGCCGCCGCGCGCGGCGTCGCGCGTTGCAGCGCCGACCAGACCGCATTGGCGGTGGCCGGCATGGCGAGTTGTTCGGTGCCGATCGCGTCGGTGATGGCATTGATAACGGCGGCCGGCGCGGCGATGGCGCCGGCCTCGCCGCAGCCCTTGATGCCGAGCGGATTGGACGGTGCCTTGGTCTCGGTGGTCTCGACCTTGAACGACGGCAGATCGTGCGCGTGCGGCATCGAATAATCCATGAGCGAACCCGTCACGAGTTGCCCGTCCTTGTCATAAACGACGCCTTCGAGCAGCGCCTGACCGACGCCTTGCGCGATGCCGCCGTGCACCTGGCCTTCGACGATCATCGGATTGATCACGGTGCCGAAGTCGTCCACCGCGGTCCAGTTCACGATCTCGGTCTTACCTGTCTCGCGATCGACCTCGATCTCGCAGATATGACAGCCGGCCGGGAACGTAAAGTTGGTCGGATCGTAGAACGAGGTTTCCTTCAGCCCCGGCTCCAACTCGGCACCGGTGAATTTGTGCGCGATATAAGCGTTGAGCGCGACATCGCCCCATCCCACCGACTTGTCCGTGCCTTTGACGGTGAACTTGCCGTCCTTGAACTCGATATCGCCCTCCGCCGCCTCCATCATGAAGCCGGCGACCTTCTTGGCCTTGGCCTCGACCTTGTCGAGCGCCTTCACGATCGCCGACATGCCGACCGCGCCCGAGCGCGAGCCGTAGGTACCCATGCCGAACTGCACTTTGTCAGTGTCGCCATGCACGATCGAGACGTTGTCGAACGGAATGCCGAGGCGTTCCGACACGAGTTGCGCAAAGGTCGTCTCGTGCCCCTGCCCGTGCGCATGACTGCCGGTCAGCACTTCCACCGAGCCGGTCGGGTTGACGCGCACTTCGGCGGATTCCCATAAGCCCACGCCAGCCCCGAGCGAACCGACGGCCTGCGACGGCGCAATGCCGCAGGCTTCGATATAGGTCGAGTAGCCCAGGCCCCGCAGCTTGCCGTGACGCGCGGCCTCACGCTTGCGCTTGCTGAAGCCCTTTACGTCGGCAAGCTCCATGGCCTTCTTGAGCGAAGCATTATAGTCGCCCGCGTCATAGGCCATGATCACCGGTGTCTGATGCGGGAAGCTCTTGATGAAGTTGCGCTTGCGCAGCTCGGGGGGTTCGATGCCGAGCTCGCGCGCGGCGACTTCTACCAGCCGTTCCACCACGAAGGTCGCTTCCGGCCGGCCCGCGCCGCGATAGGCGTCGACCGGCACGGTGTTGGTGTAGACCGCGTCCACCTCGCAGTAGATCTGCGGGATGTCGTACTGGCCCGACAGCAGCGTCGCGTAGAGATAGGTCGGCACCGACGATGAGAAGGTCGACATATAGGCGCCGAGATTGGCGATGGTCTTGGCCCGCAGCGCCAGGATCTTGCCGTTGGCGTCGAGCGCAAGCTCGGCATGCGTGATGTGATCGCGGCCGTGCGCATCGGTAAGGAAAGCTTCGCTGCGGTCCGAGGTCCACTTCACCGGCCGGCGCACTTTGCGCGACGCCCAGAGGCACACGACCTCCTCCGGATAGATGAAGATCTTGGAGCCGAAGCCGCCGCCAACGTCCGGCGCAATCACGCGCAGCTTGTGTTCGGGCGTGATGCCGATAAAAGCCGAGATGACCAGCCGCGCGACATGCGGGTTCTGTGACGTGTTCCACAGCGTCAGGTGGTCGGTGCCGGCGTCGTATTCGGCGAGCGCCGCGCGCGGCTCCATCGCCGTCGGTGCCAGCCGATTGTTGACGATGTCGAGCTTGGTGATGTGCTTGGCGGCGGCGAAGGCTGATTCTGTCGCTTTGGCATCGCCGAGCGACCATTCGTAGATCGTGTTCTTCGGCGCGACGTCGTGGATCTGCGGCCCGGACTTGGCCTTGGCCGGATCGACCACCGCCGGCATCACCTCGTAATCGACCCTCACCTTCTCGGCCGCGTCCTTGCCTTGCGCCAACGTGTCGGCGATCACTACTGCGACCGCGTCGCCGACATGGTTGACTGTACCGGCCGCGAGCGCCGGATGAGGCGCCATCTTCATCGGCGACCCGTCCTTGGAATGGATCATCCAACCGCAGATGAGATTGCCGATCTTGTCATTGGCGAGATCGGCGCCGGTGAGCACGTCGACGACACCCGGCATGCGCTTGGCTTCGCTGACGTCGATCTTTTTGATTTTGGCGCGGGCGTGCGGAGAGCGCACGAACACCGCGCGGGTCTCGCCCGGACGCACCACGTCGTCGGTGTATTGGCCTTTGCCGGTGATAAAGCGGAAGTCTTCCTTGCGGCGCACCGCCGCGCCGATCCCAGTCGCGCTCATGGCGGTCTTCCTTCCCTTTAAGTTTGTGACGGCTTATTCGGCGGCCTGGCGCATTCCGCCCATGGCCTTGGCTCCTGCTTGAATCGCCTTGACGATGTTGTGATAGCCCGTGCAACGGCAGAGATTGCCGTCGAGTTGCTCACGGATGGTGTGCTCGTCGAGGTCGTTGCCGTTACGGCGCACGATGTCGAGCGCGGCCATGATCATGCCCGGCGTGCAGAAGCCGCATTGCAGGCCGTGATGCTCGCGGAAGGCCTCCTGCATCGGGTGCAGCGGGCCGTTCGACTCGGCCAGCCCCTCGATGGTGGTGATCTTGGCGCCCTCGCACTGGAGCGCGAGGGTGGTGCAGGACTTGGCGGCGATGCCGTCGATGTGGATGACACAGGCCCCACACTGCGACGTGTCGCAGCCGACATGGGTGCCGGTCAGCCGCAGGTTCTCGCGCAGGAATTGCACCAAGAGGGTGCGCGCTTCGACGTCGCCGGTGACGGGTTTCCCGTTCACCGTCATGGACACTGACGGCATGACCTTCCTCCCAATTTCGGGGCCAAAGGCCCTCTTTTCGCCTCGCCCGCGCGGAGCGGGGACGGCTCGGACCCGGAATCGCGACGATTTCAGGCCGGACTTACCTTGGAACTGGATTAAGTTTGGACCCCCATCGCCTTCCGGGTCAAGGGAGTCCAAGGGTGTAAACCGCACAAACCGAGGTGAGGACCTCAGCCGGCTGCAACCGCTGCGGCAAAATTTTTGAAAAAATCGTCGGCGACCTTCTTGGCCGCGCCGTTGACCAGACGCTGGCCGAGCTGGGCGAGCTTGCCGCCGATCTGCGCCTCGACGTTGTAGGTGAGCAGCGTGCCGCCGTCCTTTTCGGTCAGCGCCACGGTGGCGCCGCCCTTGGCGAAGCCGGCGATGCCGCCGTCGCCTTCCCCCGAAATCTTGTAGCCGTTGGGCGGGTCGAGATCGGTGAGATGGACCTTGCCTTTGAAGCGCGCTTTGACGGGGCCGATTTTCTGCGTGGCGACGGCCTGGAATTCGGTGTCCGAGGTCTTGTTCAGTTCCTCGCAGCCGGGAATGCAGGCCTTCAGCACTTCCGCATCGTTGAGCTTGGCCCACACCGTCTCGCGGCTCGCGGCCAGTTGAACCTCGCCCGTCATCGTCATCGCCATCGGCGTCGTCTCCTGCTTGCGCGGCCGGGCCGACCGAGGCCTGCCGCGCCCTGGGCTTTAAGCCCTTAAGCGGCCGCTGAAAAGAGCTTTGCAGCCGCAAACGGGCACGTTAGGTCTGTCGCCAAAGCAATCAACCGTTCCGCCTGGGGAGGACATTTCATGCCGACGATCACAACCGACGACGGCTGCCGCATTTATGTGCAGGTGGAAGGCCCTGAGGACGCACCAGCGCTGGTGCTGTCCAATTCGCTCGGCACCGACCTCACCATGTGGGACGACCAGGCCGGCGAGTTCGCCAAGCAATTCCGCCTCATCCGCTACGACCGCCGCGGCCACGGCCAGTCCGCCGTGCCACCAGGCCCCTACTCGATGGAGCGTTTCGGCCGCGACGTGATCGCCATCCTCGACGCGCTCGATATCGAGAAGGCGAATTGGTGCGGGCTGTCGATGGGCGGAATGGTCGGCCAATGGCTGGGCGCCAACGCGCCCGAACGCCTTGAAAAGCTCATCCTCTCCAATACCAACTACCTCTACGCCGAAAAGACGTTCTGGAACGACCGCATCAACGCGGTGAAAGCCAAAGGCTTAGCGCCGCTGGTCGAGCCCAACATGCAGCGCTGGTTCACCGAAGGCTTCCGCAACAAGGCGCCCGTCGTGATGGAGCGCATGAAGGCGATGTTCCTGGCTACCGACCCGGAGGGCTACGTCGCCTGCTGCGAAGCGATCCGCGACATGGATTTCCGCGACAGTAATCCGCGCATCACGACGCCGACGCTGGTCATCGTCGGCAGCCAGGACGCCGCCACGCCACCCGCCGCCGGTGAAGCGATCGCGAAGGCCATTCCAGGCGCCAAGGTCGCAAGCATCGACGCCGCCCACATCGCCAATGTCGAGCAGCCGAAGGCCTACGCGGACACGGTGCTCGGATTCCTCAAGGGCTAAGGATCTTCCGATGGACGAACGCGAACGTTACGAAAAAGGCATGGCGCAGCGCCGCAAGGTGCTGGGTAATGCCTGGGTCGACCGCGCCAACGCCAAGAAGACGGCTTTCACCGAAGAATTCCAGGACTTCATCACCCGTGCCGCCTGGGGCGAGGTGTGGACACGCCCACATTACGACGAGCGTACGCGCCGCGTGCTGGTGATCGGCACCATGCTCGCGCTCGACAAGTGGGATGAGTTCCGCATGCATGTGCGTGCCGCCCTCACCGAGGGCGGCTTCTCGCAGGACGACATCAAGGAGATCATCCTGCAGCAGGCGATCTATTGCGGCGTGCCGGCAGCCAACCATGCCTTCAAGGAAGCGGCCGAGGTGATCGCCGAGGTACAGAAGAGCAAGTAAGAGCCACGATGCGCGCCTAGAACTTCGCCAAGGCGCGCGCCACGACTTCGAGCTTCTCGCTGACGGTCGTCGTATATTCGTAGGCGACGAATCCCGCGAGAGCGGAGCGCATGCTCCACACCATCAGCAACGCAATCAAGCGGTCCAGCGCGGGCATCGTCTCTTTGCTCGGCGTCGCAGTTATCCGGATCAGGGATGGATGGCGGGGCCGGGATAAACGCCTGTGTCGGTCTCGGTCTCGGCGTCGTCCGGCTCCGCAGCGGCGCCGCCGAAGCGTGCGCTGCGTTCGGCGAGACACAGAGCGGTAGCAAGACAAGCCAGGATCAACTGGATCGCATATTCGCGCACGATCTCACCGTTGCCCGAGCGCGCGGCAAGGCCTGCCGACATGATGCTGATCGCCACCACCAGAATGAGCGCGCCTTCCAGCACGTCCGCGTTCGCCTTGCCGCTGACCATGCAACGGAAACGATCGACGATGTGCCAGGCACAGACGCCGGCCACCACGAGCTTCACCGCGCCGAAGAACGCCGCGAGCTTGATGAGGCCGACCGGACCTAGCCCGAGCATGCGTCCGATGATGAAGATGTATTCCGAGCGCCAGACCTCATCGAGCCCATAGCTCGGCGAGGTAAGGACGCGCAGTGCGTCATATCCCCAGACCAGCGTGAAATAGAGCGTGATCGCCAGGATTATGGCCGTGGTGGCTCCGGAGATTTTGCGCATGCGTTCCTCCCAACCTAAGAGGCTTCAACGCGTAATTGCTTCAACTGCCGATTACAAAAGAAACCAACCCTTTACCTTACTTGTTAGCCGCTTAACCACGTCATGCAAGGGGCTCTGCGGGCTTTTGCGCAGAAAACGGGTGGGTTTTCGACACCTGTGCGTCTAGCTCAGGCTTAACAAACAACGCACGTAGCACGGGAACCGCGTAATGACAGCCATGCCGGAGACTTCCGCCAAGCACACACGCCCGATCCTGGTGCTGATCGCCACCTCGCTCGGCGTATTGCTCGCGCAAATCGACACCTCCGTCGTCAATCTCGCGCTTAAAAGCATCGCGATCGATTTACGCGCCGGTGTGAGCGCCATGCAGTGGGTAATTGATGCCTACAATCTGGTGTATGCGAGCCTGCTGCTGACGGGCGGCACTCTGGGCGATCTCTACGGCCGCCGACGCGTCTTCGTCAGCGGCATTGTGTTGTTTGCTATCGGAAGCCTGATCTGCGCGTTGGCTCCTTCCGCAACCATCCTCATCATTGGCCGCATCGTCAGCGGTCTCGGCGCGGCTTTCGCTTTGCCGATGTCGCTTGTGCTGCTGACCATCGTCTATCCCGGAAAAAAAGAGCGCGCCCACGCTCTGGGCATCTGGGCGAGTTGCAATGGGCTTGCCTTCATCATCGGACCGACACTGGGCGGCTGGCTGGTGGACAGCATCGGCTGGCGCAGTATTTTCTATCTGGCACTGCCGCTCTGCGCGCTTGCCGTGGCGCTGACGTATCATGCAGTCGAAGAAAGCGCCGACCCGCGTGGACGTCATCTCGACGTGCCGGGCCAAGTCCTGGCAGTCATCGGGCTCAGCGGTCTCGCCTTCGCCGCGATCGAGGGATCGCATTGGGGCTGGACCTCGCCTTTGATCCTGTCCCTTCTAAGCACTTCCCTCGCCGCGCTGTTAATGCTGGTGTGGGTCGAGGCGCGCACCGAAGGCCCGCTGCTGCCGCTTGAGTTCCTGCACAAACCGGTGTTTTCGGCCGCGCTTGCGGTTGCCGCTCTGATGACGTTCGGCATGTACGCGCTGTTGTTTCTGATGCCGCTCTATTTCCAGACCATTCGAGGCGCGACGCCGCTCGGCGCCGGACTAGCGCTACTGCCGATGTCGGTCAGCTTCGTCATCGTGTCGCAACTGGTCGGCTATCTGACCAACGCCTTCGGCCCGCGCGTCGTCATGACGGCTGGCATGGCGTGCATGGGCGCGGGCGCGCTTTTCCTCGCAGAGATCGGAACGACGACCAGCATGACCGCCATCGGGCTGGCGCTGTTCGTGGTCGGTGTCGGGCTTGGCCTCAACACCGCGCCGGTGAACGGTGTCGCCGTGGCCGCGGTGCCGCCGGCGCGCTCGGGCACGGCATCCGGCCTGCTCAACACCGCACGGATGATCGGCGCGACGCTCGGCGTCGCCATATTGGGCTCGATCTTCGCGGCCTATGCCGGACAAGAAGCAGCCTCCGGCGCCGACTTTCTCTCCGGCCTGCAAGCGGCCCTGACCGTCGGCGGGGCCTGCGAGATGTTCGGCGCGGCTATCGCGTTCGCTTGCATCCGGCGCAATTCGCTCGAGGCGAAGGGTTAGTCCTTACCGACAAACGAATAACCCGCGCAGGGTTTCACGGCGGCCATCGTTCGCGTCGCGATTAACGCACAGAGGACGCTGAGGAGCGCGTGTCGGCGGGTGTTCGAAGTATTCTATCCGCCTCTTCCCTCGCGAAACGTCTGCGGCGTCATGCCGGTCTGCTTGCGGAAGAAGCGCGTGAAATGCGAGGGATCCGAGAAGGCGAGATCGTAGGCGATCTCGTGGATGGCCTGGGTCGTGAACACAAGCTGACGCTTGGCTTCGGTCAGCACGCGCTGGCGGATGAGATGGCCCGCCGTCACGCCGGTCGCGCGCTTGACGTGATCGTTGAGCCGGTCCGGCGTCATCTTGAGCTTCTCGGCGTAGAAACCGATCTGCCGCTCCTGGCGATAGTGCTGTTCGATCAGGTGACGCAAGGCTTCCACCTGCGCATCGGCGCGCGTCAGCGTCACCGTGCCGGTGCGTGCCCGGCTCACCGCAAGCCGCACCACCTCGATCGCGATGAGCGCGAGCAGCGCGCGCATCGCGAGACGATAGCCTTCGCGTGCCAGTGCCCCTTCGTCTTGGAGATCGGCACAGAGCGTCGACAACCGCTTGGCTTCCGCCGGATCGTCGAGCCGCACCAGCGGATCGGCGGCAACGGCCTTCAGCCGGTTGAGCGCCTCGCCCGATTGTTCGCCCAGCACGTCGGCGACATCCTCGGTGAAGGTCACCACCCAACCGTCGGTCACCTGCGGCGTGAAGCGGAAGCCGTGCGCGATGGTAGCGGGCACCAGAATGGCGACCGGCGCCACAAACGGCATGGTCGCTGTCTCGAAGATCATCTCGCCGCCGCCCTTCTCGATCAGCAGTATCTGCGAGAGGTTGCGATGGCGGTGCGCACGGATGGTCCAATCGTGCACCGAGGAGCGCGAGGCGATGGTTTCGATGTGGATGAAATCGAACGCCGCGTCGTCCGGCGGATCGCCGTAGAGGTGAAATAAAGGAAGCGCGGTCGCCGTCATACGCGCAGCATAGGCGACGGGACCTGCCGCGCCAACGCGCTCTTCACGGGCGCAAACGACGACACGAACGAAAGGCCCCGCCAACCGGCGGGGCCTCCCGTCATCTCAGTTGTTCAGATCAGCGGTCCTGGCCGCTCTGCTGGCCACCTTGCTGACCGCCCTGCCCAGGGCGCTGTCCGGGCTGGCCCTGCTGCTGCTGACCGGGCTTCTGCCCGCCGCCCTGCTGGCCACCACCGTGCTGTCCGCCCTGTTGCTGCTGTCCCGGCTGCTGCTTGGGATTCTGATTCTGGTTCATTTTGTTTCCTTCCATGTTGGGAGATCGACGCGAAGCTCCCCGGCCGTCGTCGGAAACAACGCAAAGGCCCGATGCACCGTTCCGTCTCTGTCGGGAATGAAATTGGGAACCACGTTCGGCCCGCTGGTGTTTCTCCTGCATGGAAAAATGGACACGGGGCTACCATCATGGGACGCTATCTGCTGCTTTGGCTGCTTGGGGTGCCGATCCCCATTCTCTTTCTCATCTGGATTTTCGGCGGCCTTCACTAGAGCGCCGGCCGACCGCCGGCGCGTAAACGTACCGCACTGGCGCAACCTGTTGCGCAGCCCGCGCGCAGCGAGGCGGACTGCGACTTAATAACAGTCCCGCCCTTCGGACGATTGCCGCTCCCCCACGGCCCTGTTAAGCCTATGACATAATTGGTTGTCGGCCGGGCGACCTGGGAAGGCCTTAGGGGACGCGATGGAAGTCTTCCTCCAGCAGCTCATCAACGGCATTACGCTCGGCTCGATCTATGGCCTGATTGCGCTGGGCTACACCATGGTGTTCGGCATCATCGGCATGGTCAATTTTGCCCATGGCGACGTGTTCATGGTGTCGGTGTTCATCGCGTTGATCGCGCTGCTGATCCTGACCACCTGGCTCGGCATTTCCTCGATCGCGCTCACCTTATTCGTGATGCTGGTCGTCGCCATGGTGTTCACCTCGCTGGTGAACTGGGTGATCGAGCGCGTCGCCTACCGGCCGTTACGCGGCTCGTTCCGCCTGGCACCGCTGATCTCGGCGATCGGCATGTCGATCTTCCTGTCCAACTTCGTGCAGGTCACGCAGGGCCCTCGCAACAAATCGACCTCGCCGCTAGTGCAGGGCGAGTTCGCGCTGTTCACCAGGAACGACTTCCAGGTCACCCTTCCCTACAAGTACCTCATCATCTGGGTGGTCACCGCCGTGCTGCTCGGCTGCTTCTGGTACCTGGTCGCCAAGACCTCGCTCGGCCGCGCCCAGCGCGCCTGCGAACAGGACCAGAAGATGGCCGCGCTGGTCGGCGTCGATGTCGACCGCACCATCTCCGCAACCTTCGTGATCGCCGCCGCGCTCGCCGCGATCGCCGGCACCATGTACCTGATGAACTACGGCGTGGTCAGCTTCGCCGACGGCTTCGTGCCAGGCGTGAAAGCCTTCACCGCCGCCGTGCTCGGCGGCATCGGCTCGCTGCCCGGCGCGGTGATCGGCGGACTGCTGATCGGATTGATCGAGACCATGTGGTCGAACTACGTCTCGATCGACTACAAGGATGTCGCCGCCTTCTCGGTGCTCGCCATCACGCTGATCTTCCTGCCGCAGGGACTGTTCGGCCGTCCGGATGTCGAAAAAGTCTGACATGGCGGCGCACGCGCCCAAGACGCGCGTGGATGTCGGCCGCGCCCTCAAGGACGCGGGCCTAACCGCATTGTTGGCCTTCGGGCTGTTCCTGCCGCTGATCGGCTTCCTCACCGTTCAGGATTTCAACAACAACCTCGTGCTCACGACGCGCTGGCCGCTTTTGTTCTCGGTCGTCGCGGTCATCGCGGTCGGGCGCCTCGCCTATTCGCTGGTGCTCGCGCCATGGCTTGCCGCGCGCGCGCAAAGGCCGGTCGCCGCCACGCCGCCCGCCTGGCGCGCTTTTGTCGGCAGGTGGTTCACCCCTTTTGCCATCGGCTTCGTGCTCGTCTATCCGCCGTTCGTCATTCTGACCGCCGGTTGGGGTGGCGCGGTGAAATGGCTGGATAACTTCGGCATCCAAGTCCTCATCTACATCATGCTCGGCTGGGGTCTGAACATCGTGGTGGGCCTGGCCGGCCTGCTCGATCTCGGCTACGTCGCGTTCTATGCCGTCGGTGCCTACTCCTACGCACTGTTCGCCAAGGAGTTCGGCCTGTCGTTCTGGATCCTGTTGCCGATCGCCGGCATCCTCGCCTCGTTCTGGGGCGTCCTGCTCGGCTTTCCGGTGCTGCGCCTGCGCGGCGACTATCTCGCCATCGTCACGCTCGCCTTCGGCGAGATCGTCCGCATCGTGCTGATCAATTTCGTCGACCTGACCAACGGCTACGCCGGCATCTCCAGCATTCCGCGACCGACCTTCTTCGGCATTCCATTCACCGCCAACGACGACGGCTTCGCCGCCGTCTTTGGACTGGAGTTCACGCCAGTCTATCGCACCATCTTTCTCTACTATGTGATCCTGGGGCTGGCGTTGCTTACGGCATTCGTCACGGTACGCCTGCGCAGGCTGCCGGTCGGCCGCGCCTGGGAGGCGCTGCGCGAGGACGAGATCGCCTGCCGGTCGCTTGGCATCAACACCACCAACACCAAGCTCACGGCCTTCGCCATGGGCGCGATGTTCGCGGGCTTTGCCGGCTCGTTCTTCGCCGCTCGGCAGGGCTTCATCTCGCCCGACAGCTTCACCTTCATGGAGTCGGCGAGCATCGTCGCCATCGTCGTGCTCGGCGGCATGGGCAGCCAGATCGGCGTGGCGATCGCCGCCATCGCCATGATCGGCGGCACCGAGATCATGCGCGATCTCGATTTCCTGAAGCACATCTTCGGGCCGACCTTCGATCCGACGCAGTACCGCATGCTGCTGTTCGGCTTCGCGATGGTGCTGATCATGATCTGGAAGCCGCGCGGTCTGATCTCCACGCGCGATCCGTCGGTGTTCCTGAAGGAACGCAAAACCATCTCCTCCGATCTCGTTGGGGAGGGCCGCGGCTGATGGCCCCCGCAGGCGACATTCTGCTCAAGGTCGAGCATCTGCGCATGCGCTTCGGCGGGCTCATCGCCGTCGACGATCTCTCCTTCGACGCGCGGGCGGGCGAGATCACGGCGCTCATCGGCCCGAACGGCGCCGGCAAGACCACCGTGTTCAACTGCATCACCGGCTTCTACAAGCCGAGCGAAGGCCGCCTGTCGCTGCGCCACGGTGCGCCAGCGGTGTGGGACGCCCTCGAGACACTCACCGACAGCGGCCAGCGCAGCGTGACACGCTCCGACGGCGCGCTGTTTCTGCTCGAGCGCATGCCCGATTATCTGGTGACGGACGAGGCACGCGTCGCCCGCACCTTCCAGAACATCCGCCTGTTCGCCGGCATGACGGTTCTCGAGAACTTGCTGGTCGCGCAGCACAACAAGCTCATGCTCGCCTCCGGCTACACTTTGCTTGGGGTGCTCGGCTTTCCGTCATTCACCAAGGCCGAGCGCGCGGCCATCGACAAAGCCCGATTGTGGCTCGACCGCGTCGGCCTGCTTGCGCGCGCCGACGATCCCGCCGGCGACCTGCCTTACGGCGCGCAACGGCGGCTGGAGATTGCGCGCGCCATGTGCACCGATCCGGTGCTGCTCTGCCTCGACGAGCCGGCGGCCGGCCTCAATCCGCGTGAGAGCGGCGAGCTCAACGATCTGCTGCTGGCGATCCGCGCACAGCACGGCATCTCGATCCTGCTGATCGAGCACGACATGTCCGTGGTGATGGAAATCTCCGACCACGTCATCGTGCTCGACTACGGCATCAAGATCGCCGACGGCGCGCCGAACGACGTCCGCAACGACCAGAAGGTGATCGCGGCCTATCTCGGCGTGCCCGACAAGGATGTCGCGAAGGTTGAAGCGGAGGTCGGGCTGTGACCTCGCTCCTTTCCGTCCGCGGCGTGAAGACCTTCTACGGCCGGGTACAGGCGCTGAAAGGCGTCGATCTCGACGTCAACGCCGGCGAGATTGTCACACTGATCGGCGCCAACGGCGCCGGCAAGTCGACGCTGATGATGACGATTTGCGGCAATCCGCGCGCCCGCGAAGGCGCCATCGTGTTCGACGGCCAGGACATCACGCACTTGCCGACGCACGAAATCGCGCGGCTGAAGCTCGCGCAGTCGCCGGAAGGCCGCCGCATCTTCTCGCGCATGACCGTGCTCGAAAATTTGCAGATGGGCGCCACGGTCGCCGAGCAGAGCGAGTTCGATCAAGACCTCGAACGCGTGCTCACGCTGTTCCCCCGCCTGAAACAGCGCATCGGCCAACGCGGCGGCACGCTCTCCGGCGGCGAGCAGCAGATGCTGGCCATCGCCCGCGCGCTGATGGCGCGGCCGCGCCTGTTGCTGCTCGACGAGCCCTCCCTTGGATTGGCGCCTCTGGTCGTTCGTCAGATCTTCGATGCCATCCGAACCCTCAATAGTGAGAACGGCCTCACCGTCTTCCTGGTCGAGCAGAACGCCTATCACGCGCTCAAGCTCGCCCACCGCGGCTATGTCATGGTCAACGGCCAGATCACGCTGTCGGGCACCGGCCAGGAGTTGCTCGAGCGACCCGAGATCAAATCGGCCTATCTGGAGGGCGGCCGATGAACGAGGTCGCCACCGCTTTCTCGATCCCGGAACTGCTCTACGAGGAAGGCTCCTTCGGCGTCTTCGCGCTGGTCACGCTTATCCTCGGCGGCGCCGGCAGCTATCTGACCGGCCGGGCGATCGCGCAGACCTGGCGGCGTCCGTGGCAGATCGTCGCTTACACCCTCATCCTGGGGATGGCAGTGCGCTTCATCCACTTCAGCGTGTTCGGTGGCACCCTGCTGGCGCCCTATTATTACGCAGTCGACAGCGCGATCTGCATGGGGTTCGCCTTCCTCGGATTTCGCACCGCGCGCGTGGCGCAGATGATCAACCAATACGGCTGGATTAACGAGGCCGGCGGGCTGCTGCGCTGGCGCCGCAAAACGCTCTGACGTAGACTTGTATCTGGATTTGAGACTGCCGGCTCACCTGAAGGGGAAAACAGATGAAGAGGATCACTACGCTCAGCCTGGCGCTAGGCTTCGCATTTGCCGCTGCCGGTACGGCGGCGGCGCAGGTCAAATTCGGCATGCAAGGCCCGATCACAGGGTCCAACGCTTCTTTCGGCGCGCAACTCAAGAATGGCGCCGAACAGGCCGTGGCAGACATCAACGCCGCCGGCGGCGTCCTTGGTCAGAAGATCCAACTGCAATTCGGCGACGACGCAGCCGACCCCAAGCAGGGTGTCTCGGTCGCTAACAAGTTTGCCGCCGACGGCGTCAAGTTCGTGGTCGGCGCGTTCAACTCCGGCGTCTCGATCCCATCGTCGGAGGTCTATCAAGAGAACGGCATCCTGCAGATCTCGCCGGCCTCGACCAACCCGACGCTGACCGAACGCAAGATGTGGAACATCTTCCGTGTCTGCGGCCGCGACGACCAGCAGGGCACGGTCGCGGGCGGGTACATCCTCAAGCACTTCAAGGGCAAGAAGGTCGCCGTCGTCCACGACAAGACCACGTATGGCAAGGGTCTCGCCGACGAGACCAAGAAGGCGATGAACAAAGGCGGCATGAAGGAAGTGCTGTACGAAGGCGTCAACACCGGCGAGAAAGACTTCTCGGCGCTGGTGTCGAAGATCAAGCAGTCGGGCGCCGACCTGATCTACTGGGGCGGCCTCTACACCGAAGGCGGCCTGATCGTGCGCCAGATGCGCGACCAGGGCGTCAAGGCGCCGCTGATGGGCGGCGACGGCATCACCGCCGACGAGTTCGCGGCGGTCGGTGGCCCGGGCGTGGAAGGCACGTTGATGACCTACGGTCCCGACGCCCGCAAGAATCCGGCGGCCAAGCAGGTCGTCGAGAGTTTCCGCGCGAAGAAGTTCGAGCCGGAAGCTTACACGCTCTACGCCTACGCCAGCGTGCAAGTGATGAAGCAGGCGGCGGAAGCGGCCAAGTCGCTCGACCCCAAGAAGGTGGCCGAGAAGATGCACTCCGGCATGAAGTTCAACACCGTGCTGGGCGACCTCTCCTTCGACAAGAAGGGCGACATCACCAAGCTCGATTACGTGATGTACATCTGGAAGAAGGACGCCACGGGCAAAATCACCTATGTCGAGTGCCCCGGCTCGGACTGCTCGAAGGTGAAGTAAGCTTCACCTGATGATTGCTAAAAGCCCGCCGTTTCACGGCGGGCTTTTTGTTTGGCTCTGACAACTACCCAATCTTCCCCAGCACCGGGAAGGTCTCCAACAGCCAAACGCTCATGTCGGTGATGCTGCCGGTCAGGAAGGCGATGCCAGTGAGTACCAGGAGCCCGCCCATCACCTGCTCCACCCGCCGCAGATACTTCTTGAAGCGCGCGAGGAAGCCCGCGAAGGGCTCGATGGCGAAGGCGGCGACAATGAACGGGATACCGAGCCCCATCGAATAGACCGCCAGGAGGCTTGCGCCCTTCGTCACCGTCTGCTCCGAGGCCGCCACCGCCAGGATGGCGGCGAGGATCGGACCGATGCAGGGCGTCCAACCGAAAGCGAAGGCAAGACCCATCACATAGGCGCCCCACAGCCCGACGGGCTTTGCCACCTGCATGCGCTTTTGCCGGTGCAGCAGGCTGATCGGCGTCAGGCCGAGGAAGTGCAGCCCCATGACGATGATGATGATGCCGGCGACCGTGGCGAGCGGGCCGGAATAGGCGCGGATCAGCGAGCCGAGCACGCTCGCGCTCGCGCCCAGCGCCACGAACACGGTGGAGAAGCCGGCGACGAACAGCGCGGCCGCGAACACGGTCTCGCGCTTGATGCGGGGCTCCGGCTCCTTGTCGGCGAAGCGCTCCAGCGAGGTGCCGGCCAGAAACACGAGATAAGGCGGCACCAGGGGAAGGACGCAAGGGGACAGGAAGCTGACCAGCCCCGCGACGAGGGCGGCCAGGAATGTGACGTCACCGTTCATGCGGCGCTACATGCCCCGTCAAGTATGGCGCTGGCAAGGTTACGGTGACCGGAATGGCAGAGTTGTGATAGGGACTTGAACCCATGGCACGCAATCTCATCACCGATGTCGCGGGCGTCCGCGTCGGCCATGCCGGCGACATGGCCCTCGGCTCCGGCGTCACCGTCGTCGTGTTCGACAAGCCAACGGTCGGCAGCGTCGACATCCGCGGCGGCGGACCGGGCACCCGCGAAACCGCGATGCTCGATCCCGCGTACACGGTCGACAACATTGACGCCGTCGTACTGTCCGGCGGCTCCGCCTACGGGCTCGACGCCGGCGCCGGCGCGCAGGCCTATTTGCGCGAGCGCGGCCGCGGTTTCCGGGTGCGCGAGGCCCTGGTGCCGATCGTGCCGGGCGCGATCCTGTTCGACCTGCTCGCCGGCGGAAACAAGAACTGGGGCCGCTACCCTCCTTATCGCGAACTCGGCTACGAAGCGGCAAAGCATGCGCGTGCCGATTTCGAGCTCGGCACCGTCGGCGCCGGCACGGGCGCGACGACACGGACGCTGAAGGGCGGCATCGGCTCGGCTTCCGCCACGACGCGGACAGGCTTCACCGTCGGCGCCATCGCGGCGACCAATGCCGCCGGCAATGTCACCATCGGCAACGGTCCGCATTTCTGGGCGGCGCCTTACGAGCAGCGCAAGGAATTCGGCGGGATCGGTTGGCCGGCGAAAATGCCGACCAACGCGCTCGCCTTCCGCAGCAAAGGGCAGGTGCGCGAGAACACGACCCTCGCACTCGTGGTCACCGACGCCTTGCTTACCAAATCGCAGGCGAAGCGGCTGGCTATCATGGCGCAGGACGGGATGTCGCGCGCGATCTATCCGGTGCATACGCCGCTCGACGGCGACATCGTGTTCAGCATGTCGGTCGGCAACAAGCGATTGCCCGACCCGATCTATACCCTGAGCGAGTTGGGCACGGTCGCCGCCAATGTGCTCGCCCGCGCCATCGCACGCGGCGTCTACGAGGCGACCGCGCTGCCCTTCCGCGGCGCGCTGCCGAGCTGGAAGGACAAATTCGGCTGACGAACGAAACCGGACGCAGGGCGTTATCCGGTATCGGAGACGCGCCATGCCGTCCAGCGTCATCGCCAGCTTCAACTACAACGCCGCGCACGCGACGCTCACGGTCGTCTTCGTGACCGGCCGCGTTTATGAATATTTCGCGGTCCCAGCCAAAATCGCCGCCGACTTTCGCAACGCCCCGTCGAAGGGTGCTTTCTTCAACGCACAGATCCGCGACCGCTATCCCTTCCGCGAGATCACGGCCGCCAGAGCTTAGCGCCCGACGACCTTGCGCAACAACGCCGCCGCATCGGCGGGCGCCGCATTACCCGTCCAGGCGATGAACTGGTCAGGCCGCACCAGGATCATGCGGGCGCCATATGCAGTCCACTCGTCGGAGTAACGGTCGCGGACCACTTTGAGCGGCACCGACAGCGCGCCGGCCGCGCCCATCATGCGGTCGACGTCGGAGACAGCTGCGTCGAAAGCAAACAAGGTGAAGCCTTCGCCCAATTCCTCGAATGTGTTGCGGCCTGAGGACAAAGTCTGGGGCGCGAGATGGTGTCCAGCGCGCGCTTCGAACGTATGTTGGCCGTGCGCACCGCAGACGCCGTTTGGTGGCCCCGCGACGACCGGCGATCCCTCGTAGTTCGGCTCGTAGGAACGCACACGCGCGCCGAGATCGCCTTCGTGCGCGGCCCAGGCCTGTTCGAACGCGGCCTTGTCCTTCGCCGGATTGTAGCGCGCGAGAAATTCCGCCTCCTTGCGGATGCGGTCGGCGATGAAGTCCTCAGCCACATCGCGAAATACCGGCTGCCGTTCCAGCGAGTACGAAGCGAGCAAGGCCTCCCCACCCCATCCTTGCAGACACGCGGCGAGTTTCCAGCCGAGATTGACCGCGTCCTCCAGGCCGTTGTTCAGGCCGAAGCCGCCGTAAGGCGGATGGCTGTGCGCGGCATCGCCCGCGATGAACATGCGGCCGGCGCGATAGATGTCGGCGACCGCGTTGCGCAGCTCCCAGAAGCCCGTGTAGTCGAACTCCACCGCGAACTCGGCGCCGACCGCTTTATACAGCGGCCCGCGAAAATCGAATCCTTCCCGCTTGGTATCGCGCGAAATGGGGGCGTGGAAGAAAAAGCTCTCGCCGACATCGATGCGGCCGAAGAACTGCCAATAGCCCTCGAAGTCCGGATGCATGACGCGGAAGGTCGAACGCGGCGGAAAGCGTTCGAACAGTTTGTGCAGAGCGCGCGAACGGAACACGGTGAGCACCATCAGCTTGTCGAAATCGGTGCCGCTGCGCGCGATGCCGGCAGCGTCTCGCACCAGCGAGCGCGCACCGTCGCAGCCCACGACATAATCTGCGGTCAGTGTCCGGGAATTGGCGCCGTCTTGCGCAATGGTCACGCGCACGCCGGTTCCAGTTTGCGCCGTCTCGGTCGCCGTCCAACCCCAATAAACTTGCACCGCGGGCAGGCTTGCCACCTTGCGGCGCAGCACGTTTTCCATCTGGTATTGCGGCAGCCGCTCGTTATCCTGAAAGTAATAAGGCCGCACGAGCTCGCGCCCGGCCGGCGCGTGCCAATACGGACTCATCAGGTCGCCGTAGGCGGTTATCTCGCCGATCGCATGACCGGGCGACATCAAGCGCGCGGCGCGGAGTTCCTCGGCAATGCCCCAGAAATGAAAATGTTCGAGCGTACGCTGGGTGAGATTCTGACCCTTCGGAATGCGGTGCATGTCGACACGGCTTTCCACCAGCGCACATTTAATGCCGCGCATGCCGAGACCGATCGCCAACGCCAGACCGACGGGACCGCCGCCGACGATGATCACCTGAAAGTGTTTGTCCACAATTGCATTCCCGACACGCGGCACGATTCGCTTGCGCCGCCTTCGTGTTAGTCTCAGATACAATGCAAAGAAAAATCAATAACCGTTCACGACGGGGATGAGACGTGATCGTCAATTCAGCATTGCGAAACTTCATGGCTTGCGTTGCGACGTTCGCCGTACTCGCTTTCATCGCGAGCGCCGCCGACGCGCAATCGTTTCCCTCACGTCCCATCCGCATCGTTGTTCCATTTCCCGCCGGCGGGCTGAACGACAACGTCGCGCGCATCATCCAGCCTTATCTACAGGACAAGCTCGGACAACCGGTCATCATCGAAAACCGGCCGGGCGCCAGCGGAATCGTCGGCAGCGAGTATGTGGCGAAAGCACCGCCCGACGGGCACACGCTGCTCGTCGTCGCATCGTCTTACACGGTCATTCCGGCGACGAACTCGAAACTGCCGTACGACCCTGACAAGGACCTCGCCGCAGTCGGACTTTTGGTGCGCGATCCGATGCTATTCGTCATCGGCAATGACGTTCCGGCAAAGACCCTTCAGGATTTCGTTGCGCTGGCGAAATCGCAGCCCGGCAAGTTGACCTATGCAACGCCCGGCACCGACAGCCAATCGCACTTCGTCACCGAGTTGTTCAGCCTGAAGGCGGGCATCAAGATGCTGGAGGTGCCCTACCGCGGCGGCGCGCCGGCGGTGTTATCGCTGGTGACGGGCGAAACTCAATTCGGCGTGCTGTCGACGCAACTCTCCGGGCCGCAGGTCAAGGTCGGCAAATTGCGCGCGCTGGCGTGGGGCGGCGGCGAGCGGAACCCACAGTTTCCCGACGTCACCACGCTGAAGGAAGCTGGTTTCCCCGACGTGAAGGCGCTGCAGTGGGTCGGCATGCTGGCGCCCGCGAAGACACCGAGCGATGTCATCGCGCGCATCAATGATGTCTTGCGCGAGACGCTGACAAACCCCCACGTCGTGGCGAAACTTGAACTGCAAGGCGTGACGGCCGCGGCCACAACGCCGGAGGCGTTCGATCAGATGATCGAATCCGAGATCAAGGACTGGCAGGACGTCGGCCGGCGGGCGGGCATTGCCCAGCGCTGAGACTTAGCCGAAAAAGCGCTCGGCGCGATAAGGCCTAGGATCGCAGAACGGCGTTTCGCCCATCATCATCTCAGCGATCAACTTGCCCGTTGGCGGCCCAAGCGTCAGCCCCCAGTGCGCGTGGCCGATGGCAAGCCATAGGCCAGGCTGGCCGGGCGCGCGGCCGATCACAGGCCGCGAATCCGGGAAGCACGGCCGCGAGCCAAGCCAGGTCTTGTCGTCGGCGCGCTCACCGAGCGCAAACAAGCTGCGGGCGCGCGGCATCAGCCGGTCGAACTGAGCGGGCGTGGGCGCCGCATCGCGCGCGGCGAACTCGGCGCCGGTGGTGAGCCTGATGCCCTGTTCCATCGGCGTGATCAGATAGCCGTAGGCCATGTCGACCACCGGCCGCTGGAGCGTCGCGCTCCCCTCGCCACGGAAATGCCGGTGATAGCCGCGCTTAAAGCCCATCGGCAGCTTGAGACCCATCGGCTCCAAGAGATCGGGCGCCCAGGGACCGAGCGCCACGATGACTTCGGGTGAATCGATGCCACCTTCGTCGGTCTCCACCCGCCAGCGGTTGCCGGCACGGTGCAGCGAGCGCGCATCGCCGGTGACGGTGACGCCGCCGAGCGCGGCGAAGCGTTTGGCGTAAGCGCGCGTCAGCGCGAGCGGATTGCTGATGCTCGCGGCCGCTGGCCAGAACACCGCCTGCTCGAACACCGGCTTGAGCGAAGGCTCCAATGCCAGCGCCCCGGCCGTGTCGAGCGTTTCGAGCGTCAGGCCGAACTCCGCCGCCAACTCGAACTCAGGCCGGAGCGCGGCCACCGCATGCGCATTCGGGTAAAGCTTCATCCAGCCGGTCTTGCGCAGATAGCGCGTCGCGTCCGCCTCCTCCATCAACGCTTCGTGCTCGGGCACCGCGCGTGCAAACAAAGGGCGGTTTAGCCGCGCCGTCTCGACAATTCGCTTGGGCTGCGAGGCCGCACGAAAGGCCATGAGCCAGGGGGCAACCTGGGGCAAAAACGAGAGGTGGTAGTTGGCCTCGCTCGCGCGCTTGAACGCCACCCGCATCAGCGCCGCAAGCGACGAAGGAAAGGCCGGCGGCAGGATCGTCGAGCCTTCGATCACGCCGGAATTGCCATAGGAGGTCTGCTCGCCCACGCCGCCGCGGTCAACCAGCGCCACGGAAAGCCCGCGTTTCACCAGTTGTAATGCGACGGAGGTGCCGACAATGCCGGCGCCGAGCACGATGGCATCGGTGCGAGCCATGCTGTTCTCTCTCCACATTCCTCGGTTTTCGCCGGCCGTTATATATGGATCGGATCGGGCGCAGGCGCTATGACCCTGCGGCAACACTGTGCCGGAGAGCTTGCCACAATGCCGATATTGAACGCGCTTGTGGCCGGCCTTTCGTGGATCGGCCGGCAAGGGACCCGTGGGCTTGCCGTTTCGATCTTTCTCGGTCTCGCCGTTCCGCCCTTGGCCGCCTATGTAAAGCCTTATCTCGGCGAGACGGTCTTCGTCCTGCTGCTGTTCTCGTATCTGCGCACCGATCCGCAGGCCTTCCGCAATTATCTGCGCGCACCTGCCCTGCCGATCACGGCTTCGCTCTGGGTGATGGTGGCGCTGCCGCTGTTGATTGGCTCGGCTTACGCACTGTCGGGCGCGCGCACCGCGTTTCCGGAGCTCTACGCCATCCTCATTCTGCACATCGTTGTGGCGCCGATCACCTCGTCGGCCGCTTTCGCCGCGCTGATGGGGCTCGACGTCGCGCTATCGCTGGTGACGCTCATTCTCTCGAGCGCGCTCTCGCCGGCCACCAGCGTCGCCTTCAGCTATCTCTTCCTCGGCACGTCGGTGTTCTCGCCGCTCGAGCTCGGCACGAAGCTGTTCTTCTTCTATGCGGCCTCCGGCGCGGTCGCTTACGCGATCCGCCGCGTTGCCGGCCAGGCCTGGATCGAAAAGCAGCGGGAGCCGATCGACGGGCTCAACATGATCGCTCTATTCGTGTTCGCCATCGTCGCCATGGAGAACGTGCCGCGGCACGTGATGGCGGACCCACTGTTCGCGCTCGGCCTGCTCGGCTTCATCATCGTCGTGACCTGCGTGCAGCTCGGGCTCACGGTCCTGGTGTTCACGCGGGCGGGTATCGACCGGGGCCTGGTGATCGGCCTCTCGGGCGCCTTCCGTAATCTCGGCGTGGTGGTCGCCGCGCTAGGACCTGCGATCTCCGACATCGCCTGGTTCTATTTCGCGCTGGTGCAGCTTCCGATCTACGTCATGCCGGCCGCGGTGAAGATGGCCACCCGCCGGCTGGCCGAAAAGCGTTGACAGGCGCCCCTGGGCGTGGCCCCGCACGTTGCCCCACGGCCCCCGCCCATGTTAGGCGAACCCGTCTGGAGGCCCCGAAAATGCCCCGTCCGCTCATCATTTCGCCGTCGATCCTGTCAGCCGATTTCGCCAAACTGGGCGAAGACGTGCGCGCGGTCGATTCAGCCGGCGCCGACTGGATCCATGTCGACGTGATGGACGGCCATTTCGTCCCCAACATCTCGATCGGTCCGGCGGTGGTGCAGGCGCTGCGCCCGCACTCGAAGAAGATCTTCGACGTGCACCTGATGATCGCGCCCTGCGACCCTTACCTCGAAGCCTTCGCCAAGGCCGGTTCCGACATCATTACCGTGCATGTGGAGGCTGGTCCCCACATCCACCGCTCACTGCAAGCGATCAAGGCACTCGGCAAGAAGGCCGGCGTGACGCTCAATCCCGGCACGCCGGTGTCCACGCTCGAGAACGTCATCGACATGGTCGATCTGATCCTGGTGATGTCGGTCAACCCCGGCTTCGGCGGGCAGAGCTTCATCCCCGGCGCGCTGGAGAAGATCGCTGCCGTGCGCGCGCTTGTCGGCGCGCGGCCGATCGACATCGAGATCGACGGCGGCGTCACGCCGCAGAACGCGGCCGAGGTGGTGCGCGCCGGCGCTAATGTGCTGGTCGCGGGCTCCGCCGTGTTCAAGGGCGGCAACCTGAAGGGCAACATCGATGCGATCCGCTCGGCCGCCGCAATGGCGCGCGGCGAAGCCGCTTGAACGATCAACCAGCTTCGTACCACGAGGCCGGCGCGCGGCGATTAATGCACTGCTCGAGCCAGGCGAAACGGTAAAGTGGATCGGTATGCCCGATCTCTTGTCGACATTGCGAACGCAGCTTGTGTTGTGGTGGATCGGCCTGCCGTGGATCGCGGCCGGGTTGACGCTCTATTTCTACGGCCTGATCTCTGCTGCCTGGGCGCCGTTCGTGCTCGTACCTGGTCTCGTCTTTGTCGCCGCGCCATTCTTGCTGACTTTCTTTGCCGATGGCACCATCTACGCCATCACGAATCTCCGGGCTATCATCAAACATGACGCCATCGGCAAGAAGGAAACCGTCAGCATAGACTTTGCGGACATGGACGACCGGCTGGAAATCCTCCCGGTCCGCTCCGGCATCGGCCATCTATATTTCGCATCGGGGATGTCCGCAAAGTTGAGCGACGTCGACCACACCGGCAAACTTGCCTTCCGTGAAATCGCCCAGCCGGAGGCTGTCGCCGAACTGCTCGAGAAAATCAGAACCCAATCGAAGGCCGAACGGTAACCGCGTGGCCTAATTTTCCATCCTTTACCTTGCAATTGGCGCGTCCGGGATCGATACAGACGCTCTGCCGAAGACGATGAGGCCCGAATGATCCCCCGCTATTCCCGCCCGGCCATGACCGCGATCTGGTCGCCGGAAACCAAGTTCCGCATCTGGTTCGAGATCGAGGCGCATGCGGCCGACGCGATGGCGAACCTTGGCGTCATTCCGAAGGAAGCCGCCAAGACGATCTGGGCCAAGGGCAAGGACGCGAAGTTCGACATCGCGCGCATCGACGCGATCGAAGCGGAAGTGAAGCACGACGTCATCGCCTTCCTGACGCATGTATCGGAGATCGTCGGACCGGAAGCGCGCTACATGCACTCCGGCATGACCTCGTCGGACGTGCTCGACACCTGCCTCAACGTGCAGCTTGCACGCGCCGCCGACATCCTGCTCGAAGACATCGACAACCTGCTCGCTGCGCTCAAGCGCCGCGCCCTCGAACACAAACTCACGCCCACCGTCGGCCGCTCCCACGGCATTCATGCCGAGCCGACCACCTTCGGCTTGAAGCTGGCGCAGGCTTACGCGGAGTTCTCGCGCAACCGCGAGCGCCTTGTCGCCGCGCGCAAGGACATTGCCACCTGCGCCATTTCCGGCGCCGTCGGTACTTTCGCCCAGGTCGATCCGCGCGTTGAAGCACATGTCGCCAAGGCCATGGGGCTTTCGGTCGAGCCGGTGTCGACCCAAGTCATTCCGCGCGACCGCCACGCCATGTATTTCGCGACGCTCGGCGTCATCGCCTCCTCGATCGAACGTCTCGCTGTCGAGATCCGTCATCTGCAGCGCACGGAAGTGCTGGAGGCCGAAGAATTCTTCTCCGAGAAGCAGAAGGGCTCCTCGGCGATGCCGCACAAGCGCAATCCGGTGCTGACGGAAAACGTCACCGGCCTTGCGCGCATGGTGCGCTCTTATGCCCTGCCCGCGATGGAGAACGTGGCGCTCTGGCACGAGCGCGACATTTCGCACTCGTCGGTCGAGCGCATGATCGGCCCCGACGCCACCGTGACGCTCGATTTCGCCCTCGCCCGCATTGCCGGCGTCATCGACAAGCTCATCGTTTATCCGTCGAACATGCAGAAGAACATGGACCGGCTCGGCGGCCTCATCCACTCGCAGCGCGTCCTGATCGCGCTCACCAAGGCTGGCGTGTCGCGCGAAGACGCCTATCGCCTCGTGCAGCGCAACGCGATGAAGGTGTGGAGCGGCGAGGAGCGGGATTTCCTCAAGCTCCTGAAGGCCGACCCCGACGTGAAGGCGAAGCTGAGCGACAAGGAGCTTGAGGCCAATTTCGACCTCGACCATCACTACAAGCACGTCGACACGATCTTCAAACGCGTATTCGGAGCGAGCTGAACTGAATGACTGGAATTCCTGACGGGCGCGTCGTCGCTGTCTGTGCCGCCAAGGGCCATAACTTCAGCAAGCCGCTCTGCACGAGCATCCGCCTCTTGAAGGGTCTCGGCGTCGAAGACGACGCCCACATGGGCGAGAAGGTCCAGCACCTTTCTCGCGTACGCAAAGATCCGGATGCGCCGAATCTGCGTCAGGTGCACTTGATGCATACCGAGCTGTTCGACGAAGTCCGCGCCAAGGGCTTCAACGTCAAGCCGGGCGATCTCGGCGAGAACATCACAACCGAAGGCATCGACCTCCTCGGCCTGTCGGCTGGCACCAGATTGCATCTCGGCAACGAAGCCGTCATTGAAGTCACCGGCCTGCGTAATCCCTGCTACCAGATCGACGATTTCCAGAAGGGCTTGCTCCACGCGACCTTGGACAAGAGCGGCGACACACTGGTACGCAAGACCGGCATCATGAGCATCGTGCTGGTCGGCGGCGAAGTCCGAGCCGGAGACACCATCCGCGTCGACCCCCCACAAGGCCTCCATCAGCCGCTGCCATTGGTATGAACATGCGCGACGCCACCGACGCCTACGACTTTCTGGTGCTGCCGGGCCTGTCCAACTCCGGCGTCGATCACTGGCAGTCCTACTGGTGCATGGCCTTCCGCAACGCTTCGCGCGTGCTCCAGGACGAGTGGGACAATCCGAGGCTTGCCGACTGGCTGCCGCGCTTAGAGGCCGCCATTGCCAACGGCACGCGGCCGGCGGTGCTGATCTGCCATAGCCTGTCCTGCTCGCTCGCCGCGCATTGGGCCGCCCGCAACAAGCCAGGGCGCGTCGCCGCCGCATTGCTGGTGGCGCCGTCGGACGTGGAGTCGGATGCGCACACGCCGCCGTCGACGCGCGACTTCGCACCCATTCCGCTGAAGCCCTTCCCAGTGCCGTCGCTTGTGGTGGCAAGCGTCGACGATCCCTTTGTCACGGTGGCGCGCGCCGAGCAGTTCGCCAAAGCCTGGGGTTCGGACTTCTCCAATGCCGGCGAGCTCGGCCACATCAACTCGGCCTCGCGGCTGGGCCTGTGGCCGCAAGGGCTGTTGATGCTCGGCCAGTTGCTGGCGCGCGTTAAGGCCTGAACAGCAGATAGCGCGTGGGATTTTCCGGCAGCGTCCAATTCAAGCCCGCTTCCGCGATCACCGACACGATGTTGGCGACGACGATCAGCGCCAGCGCAGCGGCGGTTACGCCAGTGAAGCGCCATGGCGCGATGCGTTGGTCCGAAAGCCATGCCGTGCCGACCAGCATCAATGCGTTGGCGGCAATGTGAGCAAGAAACGCGATCAGGCACCACGTATAGAGATGCAGCCCCAGAACCGGGCTGCCGAAGCCCGGGTCGTTCGGAAGGATGTGCAGCAGCACCTGCCGCGTCGAGGCCGCGACGCCGAGCAAGCCTGCGAGAATGCCGATACCGCCCGCCGTCGCCACGTCGCGCACCGCCACCTCGCCGTCGCGCTGGCCGATCAGCAGATAAACCGGCCCGAGCGCGCACAGCATCAGCGCGACGCGCTGCAACACGCACAGCGGACATGGCGGCTCGCCAAAGATGAACTGCGCGCCGAAAGCGGCGACAAGAACGAGGATCAGCACCCAGGCATTGGCGGTCGCGGCGATGAGATAGAGGCGCGCCATCAGAAGCTCAATCTGATGGGGGTCGTCATATCACTGACGAGGAAGGCGGCCACCGCGACAAGCGTCAGCAGGAACAACGGCACCGATGCCCGATAGCCCCACCACATCGCCCCGAGCACGATCAGGATCGCAAGCATGAAGGCGGCGTAGAGCATGGCAAGGCTCCTCAGGTCGCTCAAGTGTAGCCGATTCTTGCAGTTAACGGCCATTGTCAGAGCCCGCCGGCCGTGTCTTATCTGGTGACGAGATGCCGAATCCTGCTCCCCTTGCCGCGCCCGCCCCGCTCACCATCCTGGTGTTCGACTCCGGGGTCGGCGGCTTCACCGTGTTCCGTGAGGTGAAGGCCGCGCGCCCCGACGCGCGCTACATCTACATCGCCGACGACGCCTTCTTCCCTTACGGCAACCAGCCGCCGGACAAGCTGACCGCCCGAATCGTCAAGGTGATCGGCACGGCCATCGACGACTATACGCCCGATCTCATCGTGGTCGCCTGCAACACGGCATCGACCATCGCGCTCGCCGCCTTGCGCGCGCGCTTTTCGGTACCCTTCGTCGGCACCGTGCCGGCGATCAAGCCGGCCTGTGCGCAGTCGAAGACCAAGCGTATCGCCGTGCTCGGCACCTTGGCCACCGTCAGTCTCGAATATACGCGCGCCCTGATCCGCGAATTCGCCAACGGATGCGACGTTACCCTCGTCGGCTCGGCGAAGCTCGCCGCCTATGCCGAAGCGGAGCTTGCCGGGGCGCCGGTGGCCGATGAAGCGATCAAAGCCGAGATCGCGCCCTGCTTCGTCGACGAGGACGGCAAGCGTACCGACACCGTGGTGCTCGCCTGCACGCATTACCCGCTGCTCACGCAGCGCTTCCGTGCCGTCGCGCCGTGGCCGGTGGACTGGCTCGACCCGGCGCCGGCGATCGCGCGCCGCGTCGCCGATCTGTTGCGCGAGCGGCCGCAAAGCAGCGAGCAACCTTCCCCCGCCAAGATCGTGCTGACCTCCGGGAAAACCCCGCCCTTCATGGCAGGGCTGACGAAGCTCGGCTTCTAGAACGCCTGCGCTTCGATCTCCCAGAAGCCGCGCCAGATCATGTCGAACGCGACATAGAGGATGATGGCGAGGCCGATGTAAGCGATCCAGCGGTACTTGTTGAGCAGCCGCGCGATGAAGCTCGCCGCGACGCCCATCAGCACGATCGACAAGCCGAGGCCGAAGAACAGCGCCACCGGATGCTCGCGCGCGGCGCCCGCGATCGCCAACACGTTGTCGAGCGACATCGACACGTCCGCCACGACGATCTGCCAGGCCGCCTGCGCGAGGGTTTTCTGCGGAACGTTCGCTTCGCCGTGCGTCAGCGCCGCCTCGCAGTCCTCCTTGCTGGGGCCCCGCAGCTCGCGCCACATCTTCCAGGACACCCACAACAGCAGGATGCCGCCGGCGAACAACAGACCGACAATCGCCAACAGCTCGATGGCAACGCTGGCAAAGGCGATGCGCAACAGCGTGGCGGCGGCGATGCCGATCAGGATGGCGCGCCGGCGCTTCTCCTTCGGCAGCCCCGCCGCGGCAAGGCCAATGACCACCGCGTTGTCGCCGGCCAGCACCAGGTCGATCATGATGACCTGCGCGAAGGCCGCCAGCGCCTGTGGTGTGAACAGAGAAATAAGCTCGGCCATAAATCGTGCTCCCGCGGCGCATAGTACAACGCCGCGGGGTGACAAACCGATGATGATTTTTGCGGCGCGCTCAGGCCGCCGCGGTCTGCGCCGCATCGACCGCCATCGGCGGACCGATCAGCGCAATGCCGTTAGCCCGGCAGGCCTCTTCGAGCATAGCCGCTTCCGCCGCGCTCGGCGGCCCCATCCGCGGCGGCAGGCCGTCGTGCTCGGCCGGGCGCGCGGTCGCGCGCAGCATGCGCTCGAAGTCGCCCTGATTCGTCACCGTCAACCAGACCACCCCTTCTTTTGCGGTGACCACGAAGGTGTGCGGCACGCCTTTGGGCGCTACAAAGGTGTCACCGGCCCGCACGGCGAGCTCATGGCCGCCGACATTGAAGCGTGCCTGCCCCGCCAGCACGTGGAAGGTCTCGTCTTCCGTATGATGCACATGCAGCGGCGGCGAGGAGCCATAGGGAGCGCGATGCTCGACGATGCTGACGCCGTCCGCGTTCGCGGCTTGGGCGAGGTGGATGGTGATGAGCGTATCGAGAAACCAGAGCTTCTCCTTGCGGCAGACGGTGGTCATCGGCCAAATCTCCTCAGCGCGCCGTTGCCTACCGGCGCCGTTTTGCTACGGTTGGGAATGTTGCGCGGACCCTTTGGTCCGCTTTCGACGGACGCTTTCTAAGGCCGCGGGCGTCTCTGGGGAAATCCAATGATCGTATGGGCCCCATCACGGCGGTGAATTGACGTCGATGAATCGTCCATGAACTTCGCCGCTTTCGACCTCAATTTGCTGCGGGTGTTCGACGCCTTGATGCGCGAGCGCAGCGCGACCCGCGCCGGCGACATGATCGGCCTGAGCCAACCGGCGGTCAGCAACGCGCTCAACCGCTTGCGCCATGCCCTCGGCGACGAACTGTTCGTGCGCCGTGGCAACGACATGCTGCCGACCCCGCGTGCCGAGACCATCGCCGAGCGCGTGCGCGACGCGCTCGCGCAGCTCGAATACGCCGTGGCCGGTGATGCGCGGTTCGATCCGGCAACCGATCAACGTGTCTTCACCTTGTTCGGCGCCGATTTCTTTTCCATGCAGTTCATGCCGGGCTTTGCCGGTCGGATCGCTAAGCTCGCCCCCGGTATCGCGCTACGCCTGATCGACAGTGCCGGCGGCGACGTCGAACGGCTCCTGCGCGACAACGCCATCGACGTGGCGCTCGAGCGTCCACTCGATATGCCGGACTGGGTGTCGCGCCAAACCCTGTTTCGGTCACCGTTCGTGGTCATTGCCGCGCGCCGCCATGCCGCCGTGCAAAAGGCGAAGATCAAGCCGGGGGGCCGTCTGCCGCTCGAGGTCTTCTGCGCTCTACCGCACGCGCTCCGCTCGATCGACGGCAGCATGTCCGGCGATACCGACAAGACCTTACGCAAGGCGGGCGCTGAGCGCCGGGTCGTGCTGACGTTGCCGCATTTTCACGCCGTTGCGCTTGCCGTCGCTGAGGGCCGGCTCATCGCCGTCGTCCCCCGGCAGTTCGCCGAACGCGTGGCGGACGATCTCGGCCTCGTCATCTATCGTCCCCCAATCGACATCCCGGTCCCAGAAATCAGCCTGTATTGGCATAAGCGGCACGACCGCCACCCGGCCCATCGTTGGCTGCGGGGCGAGATCCTCGCCGCCATCAAGCCCTTCCAGGCGCGCGGTATTTGACACAGCGGGCGCTTTTCCCTAGATAGCCCTCGTCACGCGGGCCTTAAACGGCCCGCGCGGCGTTTCGCGACCCGTGGCAAAGCCTTGCGCTTACGAGGCTTTTCCTGTCGGTCCCGGGGTAACCCGGGACAGAGGAGGGCGCGGTTCCTCAACCCAAAGACGCTCAAAAAAGCGAGGACGCGATGACCAAGCGCATGGAATCCAAGTACAAGATCGACCGCCGGATGGGCGAAAACATCTGGGGTCGCCCGAAGAGCCCGGTCAACCGGCGCGAATACGGCCCCGGCCAGCACGGCCAGCGCCGCAAGGGCAAGCTTTCCGACTACGGCGTGCAGCTCAAGGCCAAGCAGAAGCTGCGCTTCTACTACGGCAACATTTCCGAGAAGCAGTTCCGTTCGATCTATGACACCGCCATTCGCATGAAGGGCGACAGTGGCGCGCACATGATCGGCCTCCTGGAGCGCCGTCTCGACGCCGTCATCTTCCGCGCCAAGTTCGTGCCGACCGTGTTCGCCGCGCGCCAGTTCATCAACCACGGCCACGTGCTGGTGAACGGCAAGAAGGTCAACATCGCGAGCTATCGCCTGAAGGTCGGCGATGTGGTCGAGGTGAAGGAAAAGTCGAAGCAGATGAATCTGGTGCTGGAAGCGCAGGCTCTCAGCGAGCGCGACGTGCCCGACTACATCGAGATGGACCCTTCCAAGCTTACCGCCAAGCTCGCCCGCATCCCGGCCATCTCCGATGTGCCCTATGCGGTACAGATGGAGCCGCATCTGGTGGTCGAATACTATTCGCGCTGATTGCTCTTTCAGCGACTGAACGTCAAAGGCCGCCGCAAGGCGGCCTTTTTCGTTTCCACCCCGCGTGGGCGGGATCAGAATAGGGCTGCCAACGCATATGATTTTTGCTATGTATCGCCCATGACAATCATCACCCGCCGTACCCTGCTCGCCACCACCGCCGCAACGCTCGCCGCGCACGCGCTGCCGGCCTTAGCCGCCGCGCCCTACTCGTTCAAGCACGGCGCTTTCGATGTAACGATCGTCAGTGATGGCCATCTCGTGCTGCCGGTAAGTTTCCTCGCGCCCGATGCCCCGGCGGAAGAGCGCGCTGCACTGCTCAAGGCCGCGGGCCAGACCGGCGCGCAATACGACTCGCCGACCAACATCACGCTCATCCGTTCCGGCAGCGATCTCATCCTTGCCGACATGGGCTCGGGCGACCGCTTCATGCCGACGGCCGGCAAGCTGTGGGAGAATTTGAAGGCCGCGGGGATCGACAAGGGCAAGATCACCAAGGTGATCTTCACGCACGGCCATCCCGATCATCTCTGGGGTGCGGTCGACGATCTCGACGACCTGGTGACGCCGGACGCGACCTTCTATGTCGCCGCCAAGGAATGGGATTTCTGGACGGGCGACGAGGCGATGCGCGGTCTGCCGGCCGAGCGCGCCGGCTTCGTCACCGGCGCGCGGCGCAATTACGCGGCCATCAAAGACAAAGTGAAGATGATGAAACCGGGCGACGAGGTCGTGACGGGCCTGCAGATCGTCGATACGCCCGGCCACACGCAAGGCCACGTCTCGCTCGCGCTCGCCGGCGGCGAAGGGCTGATCGTCGGCGGCGACACCCTCACCCATCAATTCATATCGTTCGCGCATCCGGAATGGCGGCCGGCCGCCGACCACGTGCCGGACCAGGCCGCGCAGACGCGGCGCAAGCTGCTCGATCGTTTGGTTGCGGACAAATCAAAGCTGATCGGCTTCCACCTGCCCTATCCGGGCGTCGGCGGTGTCGAGCGCAAGGACAACGCGTATCGCTTCGTGCCGATGGCCTAAACGCAATCAGCGCGGCAGACGCCGCGCTGACAAGCAAGGCTATACAAAGCGTCTCAGGCGGTCTGCTTAACCGCCACGCCCTTTTCCTTGAGCGTCTCTTGCAACTCGCCGGCCTGGAACATCTCGCGGATGATGTCGCAGCCGCCGACAAACTCGCCCTTCACGTAGAGCTGCGGGATGGTCGGCCAGTTCGAATAGGCCTTGATGCCGTTGCGCAGGTCGTCGGACTCGAGGACGTTGAGGCCCTTATAGGCGACGCCGAGGTGGTCGAGGATCTGCACGACCTGTCCCGAGAAACCGCACATCGGGAACTGCGGCGTGCCCTTCATGAACAGCACCACGTCGTTGCTTTTGACTTCGTTGTCGATGAATTGCTCGATGCCCATGATCTCTATCCTGTTGGGCGGCGCTGGCGCACCTGTTCCGGGGCGCGTTCGAATACCGCCTGCTCGCGATATATGTAGCTCAGATTCCTGTGCCACCCCAAGGCCCTGGAAAGCACAGCTCCTCAGCCTTTTTCCGGGGCGTAGAAGGTGCCCTCGACTTCGACGATATCGTCCTGGTTCAGCCGGGCGACCTCCACGATGGTGCGCGGCGGATAGGGCCCGCCCGCCCAGAGTTCCTCCTGCATCTTGTTCACCAGCGGTCTTATGCGAGCCATATCAGTGACATAGACGACCAACCGGACGCAGTCGGACAGCGCGGCGCCTGCCGAGGCCGCAATCGCCTGCATGTTCGAAAAAGCCGCCCGGACACGGGCTTCCTCCCCCTCGACGAGGCGGTTCGTCGCAGGATCGATGCCGCGCATGCCGGCCACATAGACAAAATCGCCAGCTCTGGCGCCTAAGCTCCACGTACCGGTCGGCATGATAGCGCCCGGCGGCGCCACGAGGCGGACGCGGTGTCCGCCCACGGTCAGGCGTCCGGTGCGGCGGTTTGCAGGGCGAGCGCGTGCAGGACGCCGCCCATCTGGCCCTGCAGGGCCTGATAGACCAGCTGGTGCTGCTGCACCCGCGTCTTGCCCTTGAAGGCGGACGAAATCACCGTCGCCGCGTAGTGGTCGCCGTCGCCGGCGAGATCGCGGATGGTCACCTGCGCGTCCGGCATGCTCGCCTTGATTAGCCGCTCGATTTCGCGCGCATCCATCGCCATTTTGACGTTCTCCTGAAGACTTCGGACCCGCATTTAGCCGCGAATCCACAGGTCTTCTAAGCAGCAATTTGCGCCCAAATTTTTACCGATGACAATATCCAGGCGGTGGATAGCATGATCCTGGAGGTACGCGCTTCGATTGCTTTGAAGCGATCCGCGCGTGGCGTGCCAAATAAGCACAAAATGGGGGTCAGCCTATGCATTTCCACCGTCATTGGGCGTTGCTGTCTTGTCTGTTGGCCTTCGCTAGCACGGCGCTTGTCACAAGCGCCGACGCGCAGGTCACGTCCGCGCAGCAGAGCGCGATCAAAGCCAATTGCCGCTCCGACTTCATGTCGAAGTGCTCCGGCGTCACGCCAGGCGGCCAGGAGGCGCTCGCCTGCCTACAAAAGAATGTCGCCGGCCTGTCCTCGGCCTGCAAATCGGCGGTGAGCGCGACTCTGCCGCCACCGGCTGCACCGGCCGCAGCATCAGCGCCCGCCAAGCCGGCGGAAACCGCGCCAGCCGCAGCCCCGCCCCCAGCCGCCGCGCCGCAACCGGCCTCAACGCCCGCGGCACCTGCGCCCGCGCCCCCGCCCAAGGCCGCAATCGCAGCGCCACCAAAGGCCGTGACACCGGCCGCGCCCGCAGCGCCCACGGCTGCGCAGCAGAACGCGATGAAGCAGGCCTGCCGCTCCGACTTCATGGCGAAATGTTCAGGCGTCACGCCGGGCGGCAAGGACGCACTCGCCTGCCTGCAACGCAATGTCGGCACCTTGTCGCCGAGCTGCAAGCAGGTGGTGAGCGCCACCATGGGCGCGCCGACGCCTGCCGCTGCGGCCGCAACGCCCGCTGCCGCCGTCGCGGTAGCACCCGCGTCAGGTCCGACGCCGCAGCAACTGAGCGCGGTCAAGTTCACCTGCCGCACCGACTTCCGCCGATACTGCAAAGGCGTGCAAGCCGGCGGCCAGGAAGCGCTCATCTGCCTGCAACGCAACGCCGCGCGGCTGACGCCCGACTGCAAGACGTCGCTTGCGGACATCGCCGATTCGGTCCCCGCCTCCGCCGCCACACCCACCGCCGCTGCTGCAGCACCCGCCGCGGCTGCGGCCGCCGCGACGCCGCGACGCCTGCCGCCCGGCATCACGCCAGCCGGTCGCGTGTTGCGACGGGTGATGGAACGCAACCGCTAAGGTCCGACATGAAAGAGGCCGCCCGTAAGGCGGCCTCCGCTTTTCAAGTCCGAACCGTCTGGCGCCTAGTATCCGCGGTACGGTTTGCAGACGCCATCCTGCACCGTGTAGTGCGGGGGACAGCGGCCACCGCGCGACCGGAAATGGCGCTCGCGTGGTCCGTAATCCTCGGCGTAGTACCGCTGGTGATGCCGCCGGTAGTAGCGCGGCTCGTCGTAGTCGTAACGCGGCCCGATCTGCACGCTGTAACCCGGGCCGGAATAATACATCTGTGCTGACGCAGTGCCCGCGGCCGCAAACAGTGCTGCAGCCGCAAACGTCGTTAAAGCGAGCGTTCGCATGATGTCGCCTCCCAGTATGTGGGAAGACAAGCTCAGACGAGGCAGAAAGTTCCCGTTGCCGTCGGCGTCAGGCCGCCATGCTCTCCGCTTCGTCCTCGTAGGACGCGAGCTCGTAACCGACATCGTCGAGTTGCGTGAGCGCTTTGTTGATCTGCTCGAGCCCCGTCGCCTGCTCGCCGCTTGCGACGGCGATACCGGAGACGATCGCTGCGACTTTCTTGATCGACTCGAGAATTTCGGCGAGCGATGAGCCGGCACTGTTGACCAGCGACACACCTTCCTGCACCCGATCCGATGAGTTGCTGATCAGAACCTTGATGTCCTTGGCCGCCTGCGATGAGCGCTGCGCCAGGCTGCGCACCTCCGTCGCGACGACGGCAAAGCCGCGGCCGGCTTCGCCCGCGCGCGCGGCCTCGACCGCGGCGTTGAGCGCCAGCAGGTTTGTCTGCCGCGCGATCTCGTCGATCACCACGATGATATCCCCGATCTTGCGCGAGGATTCCTCGATGCGCGACATCGCCTCGACCGCCTGCGAGACGATCTTGCCGCTGCGGTCGGCGACCGTACATGTGCCGGTCGCGACCTGATCGGCCTCGGCGGCCTTGGTGGCGCTCTGCTTCACGGTCGATGAAATTTCGTCCATCGCATTGGTGCGCTCGCGCACGACCCGTGCGCGCTCCTCGGCTGCGCGAGCCTGCTCTTCTTCCCGGCGCCGGCGCTGTTCGTCGGCGCGCTGACGCAATTCCGCGGCCTCTCGTTCGGCAATCGCCTTCGCTTTGGCCGCCTTGCCGAGTTCGGATACGGCCGCGCGCATTTCGCCGATCTCGTCCGTCGGCCGTCCTTTTGACCATCCTTCCGACGCGGCCTCGGCCATCTCGACGAGCTCGCGTCTGATCATCCGAATTGGGCCGAAGATGCGCCGAACAAGCAGGAACATCGCAAGACCGGCCAGCACGATCACGCCGAGGCCAGCGACGACGTTCATCTTCAGCAGGTCTTGCAGGACGTTGAAGAACTCGGCTTTCTTCACGCCCACATAGGCGATGCCGACGACCTCGTTACCGCTCAGGATCGGCTGATAGACAGTGAGATAATTCTCGCCGAGAATGGCGGCCTCGCCGCGATAGGTCTGCTTCTTCGTGAATACCGTCTCGTAAGCCGGTCCCGCCGCGAGCTTGGTGCCGACGGCGCGCGATCCATCGGGTTTGGCGACATTGGTCGCGACGCGCACGTCGCCACGGAAGACCGTCGCGGTGCCGCCGGCCACCGCCTTGACCCTGTCGACAGCTTCGAAGTTGCCGTTGATCAGCGTCTTGCCGAAATAGAGTTGGTCGCCCTTGAGCGACGGTGCGCCGTATCCGGTCAAAAGCGAATCGAGCAGCTTGATATTGATGTCGAGCGCGGCCTGGGCCCGCCGATACATCTCAGCTTCCGTGATCGTTACCGAGGTCCAGATCGATACGCCGACGGCGACCGACATGGTGATGACGCCCATCAGCGTCAAGCGTGAAACTAAATTGAGTCGGGGAATGAATTTGCGCATGTGCGACAACGGCTCCGCGTGGCGGGTCAAACCAAGAAATACAGGATTGGCACGGTCGAACACCCGAGCTGACGGATCCCGCAACTGGGACCACTCGAGTCAGTTGCAACTAAATCCTATTTCCACTCTGTAAATAAATGCTTTCGTAGAGCTTTAATGTAGATTGCCTTCGAAGGGCTGCACGCAAGACGCACGCTTGGCCCGGAACGCCGAACCGCGTCCTGGCGTGCCCAAAAATAACGCTTGGCTTAGTCAAATAAAGCGATCAGGCCGCGTGCACTTCACCGGCCATGTAGTCCGGCAGCCAGCGCTCGAACGCATGCTTGAGCGTCGCCACCGGTAGCGGCCGTTCACCCTCGATCAGCAGCGCATCACCGCCGGTGACGCCGATCCGCGAGACCAGCACGCTTGCGGCGCGCGCGCGCGCGATCACCGCGTCCGCTTTGTCTTTCGGCACCGTGACGAGATAACGCGCCTGGTCCTCGCCGAACCAATGCGCATGCGCGGGCACATCGGTCGGCGCCGCTGCCAGCACGGCACCGATGCCGGAGGCCATCGCCATCTCCGCCACGGCCACCAGCAATCCGCCGTCGGACAAATCGTGCGCCGCACTCACGCTGCTGTCGAGAATGAGGCCGCGCACGAAATCGCCGTTCTCTTTCTCTTCGGTGAGATCGACCGGCGGCGGCGCGCCCTCTTCACGGCCGCAGATCTCGCGCAGATACATCGACTGACCGAGCCAGCCGGTGGTTTCACCGATGAGCAGGATCGCTTCGCCCTCGCCCTTGAAGGCGAGCGAGGCCGACTTGCTGAAGTCGTCGATCATACCGACGCCGCCGATCGACGGCGTCGGCAGGATCGCGCGGCCGTTGGTCTCGTTGTAGAGCGAGACGTTGCCGGATACGACCGGAAACTGGAGCGCCTTGCAGGCCTCGGCCATGCCGCGCACGCAGCCGACGAACTGGCCCATGATCTCGGGCCGCTCCGGATTGCCGAAATTGAGGTTGTCGGTAATGGCGAGCGGCTTGGCGCCGACCGCGGTGATGTTGCGCCAGCATTCGGCGACCGCCTGCTTGCCGCCTTCGAACGGATCGGCTTCGCAGTAGCGCGGCGTCACGTCGGTGGTGAGTGCGAGGCCCTTCGATCCCTCTTCGACGCGGACAACCGCCGCATCGCCGCCCGGGCGCTGCACGGTATTGCCGCCGATGACATGGTCGTATTGCTCCCACACCCAGCGCTTGGAACAGAGATCGGGGCAAGCAATGAGCTTCTCTAAAGCTTCAATCGTGCCGACCGGTGCCTGTACGCTCTCCGCGTCGATCTCTTCGAGCTTGGCTTGGCTGACGAAGGGCCGCTTGTATTCCGGCGCTTGCGTGCCGAGCTCGATGATCGGCAGATCGGCTTTCACCTCGCCCTGGTGCTTCACGACGAAGCGCTTGGTCGGCGTCGTCTCGCCCACCACGGCGAAATCGAGCCCCCATTTGCGGAAGATGTCTTCCGCTTCTTTTTCCTTTTCCGGCTTGAGCACCATGAGCATGCGCTCCTGGCTCTCCGACAGCATCATCTCGTAGGCGCTCATGCCTTCTTCGCGGCACGGCACCTTGTCGAGATCGAGTGTGACGCCGAGATTGCCCTTGGCGCCCATCTCGGTCGCCGACGAGGTCAGCCCCGCCGCGCCCATGTCCTGGATGGCGATGACGCAACCCTTCTGCATGATCTCGAGGCAGGCCTCGAGCAGCAGCTTTTCCGAGAAGGGATCGCCGACCTGCACGGTCGGGCGCTTTTCCTCTGAGTCCTCGCCGAATTCGGCGGACGCCATGGTGGCGCCGTGGATGCCGTCGCGGCCGGTCTTGGAGCCAAGATAGACGATCGGCATGCCGACGCCGGAGGCGGCCGCGTAGAAGATCTGGTCCTTCTTGGCGATGCCGACCGCCATCGCGTTGACGAGGATGTTACCGTCGTAACGCGAATGGAAACGCACCGAACCGCCCACCGTCGGCACACCGAACGAATTGCCGTAGCCGCCGATACCAGCAACCACGCCGGAAACGAGATGCCGCGTCTTCGGATGCGACGGCGTGCCGAACGACAGCGCGTTCAGGCAGGCGATCGGCCGCGCGCCCATGGTGAAGACGTCGCGCAGGATGCCGCCGACACCGGTCGCCGCGCCCTGATAGGGCTCGATGTAGCTCGGGTGGTTGTGGCTCTCCATCTTGAAGACGCAGGCCAAGCCGTCGCCGATGTCGATGACGCCGGCGTTCTCGCCCGGCCCCTGGATCACCCACGGTCCCTTGGTCGGCAGGCCGCGCAGATGGACCTTGGAGGACTTGTACGAGCAGTGCTCGTTCCACATCGCCGAGAAGATGCCGAGCTCGGTGAGCGTCGGCTCGCGGCCAATCAGCTTGAGGATACGCTCGTACTCGTCCGGCTTGAGGCCATGCTCGGCGACGAGTTCTGGGGTGATCTTCGTTTCGTTGGGAATCATTTCATTCCGGGGGCGGCGACGGTAAGTCAACGTTGACTAGCACACATATAGGGGCTGGTTAGACACCCTTTCTGGAGCTTCCAGAGGAAAAACAGCGCGCTTTTTCGTGACAATGCGCCGCGCGGTCGAGAGGACAGTGGCCCGGACGAATCGAGCCGGACGGCCGTCAGGCGGCCTTGTTGAGATGGTCGGAAAGCCCGGCGAACAAACCACGGCCGTCGGTGCAGCCGATGATCGTTTCCACGTGATTTTCCGGGTGCGGCATCATGCCGAGCACGTTGCCGCGCGCGCTGATGATCCCGGCGATAGCGTTGATGGCGCCATTATGGTTCCAGTTCGGGTCGACGAGCCCATCCGGCGAGGCATACCGGAACAGCACCCGCCCCTCGCCTTCCAGCCGCGCGATGGTCTCGCCGTCGGCAATGTAGTTGCCCTCGCCGTGCGCGACCGGCACGCGGATGACTTGTCCCGCGTTGTAGCCGCGCGTGAACGGCGTGTCGGAGCGCTCGACCTTGAGATAGACGTCGCGGCAGATGAACTTGAGTTGCTGGTTGCGCATCAAGACGCCCGGCAGAAGGCCCGCTTCGCACAGGATCTGGAAACCGTTGCAGACCCCGAGCACCAGCCCGCCCTTTTCGGCGAAGTCGTGCACCGCCTTCATGATCGGCGCGCGCGCGGCGATGGCGCCGCAGCGCAGGTAGTCGCCGTAGGAGAAGCCGCCGGGGATCACGACCAGATCGGTGCCAGCCGGAAGCGCGCTCTCGGCGTGCCAGACCATCGCAGGCTCGCTGCCCGATACAAGCTTAAGCGTACGGGCCATGTCCCGCTCGCGATTGATGCCGGGAAAGACGAGGACGGCGGCTTTCATGGCGAACGCTTCCTTATCCGACCACTTCCACGCGGTAATTCTCGACCACCGTGTTCGCCAGGAGCTTGTCGGCAGCCTGCTTGAGCAGCGCCTCGGCCTTGGCGCGATCGGCGGTGCCTTCGAGCTCAATGTCGAACACCTTGCCCTGGCGCACGCTGGCGACGCCCTCAATGCCGAGCGAGCGCAGCGCGCCCTCGATCGCCTTGCCTTGCGGGTCGAGAACGCCGGATTTCAGGGTGACGGTGACGCGGGCTTTCATCGGGGTTCCAGACGCATGTCTAAAAGCAAAACGGGGGCCATTCAGGCCCCCGGTTAGCATCCTTGCGGATTCGGCTCAATCAGAACGAATCGCCGTCCTCAGCCTTTCACCAGAACCGGGCCGGTGCCTTGCGGGCGCTCGCCTTCGCTCATGATGCCGAGGCGCTTGGCGACCTCGGTATAGGCCTCGACCAGCCCGCCGAGATCGCGGCGGAAACGGTCCTTGTCGAGCTTCTCGTTCGACTTGATGTCCCACAGCCGGCACGAGTCGGGCGATATCTCGTCGGCGACGACGATGCGCATGACATCGTTTTCCCACAGCCGGCCGGTCTCCATCTTGAAGTCGACGAGACGGATGCCGACACCGAGGAAGAGCCCGGAGAGGAAGTCGTTGACACGGATGGCGAGCGCCATGATGTCGTCGATCTCCTGCGGCGAGGCCCAGCCGAACGCCGTGATATGCTCTTCCGATACCATCGGGTCGTTGAGCTTGTCGTTCTTGTAATAGAACTCGATGATCGAGCGCGGCAGCTGCGTGCCTTCCTCGATGCCCAGGCGCGTCGCCAGCGAACCGGCGGCGACGTTGCGCACCACCACCTCGAGCGGAATGATTTCCACCTCGCGGATCAACTGCTCGCGCATGTTGAGCCGGCGAATGAAATGCGTCGGCACCCCGATGTCGTTGAGATGCTGGAAGACGTATTCGGAGATGCGGTTGTTGAGGACGCCTTTGCCTTCGATAACTTCGTGCTTCTTGGCGTTGAAGGCGGTCGCGTCATCCTTGAAATGCTGAATCAGCGTACCCGGCTCCGGGCCTTCATAGAGGACCTTCGCCTTGCCCTCGTAAATACGGCGACGGCGGCTCATTGGAGTGTACCGTGGTTTGTGAAAGTCCATCGGGGGTGCCGTGGCTCCTGTTTAAAGACTTAAAAGCGAGATCCGCGGCGGCGGAGCTAGACCGGCAGCGATTCCCGCGCGACGGTCCAGACACGAGGTCAACCTAGCCCAACGGTCGGGGCAGCACAATCGATCAGGACGTACGTTTTCCACTCCGCATTTTCGCCGTAAACACGCGTCGGGATGTTGCCTTGACGCTGCCTGGGCGATATGCAAGGCCGCAGCACAGCTATCTATGCACGCGGTCCGGCGACCGCAAGGAAGAGGGCGGCATGACCACCACATTCGACAAGCGCGAGGAAGGCTTCGAAAAGCAGTTCGCGCATGACGAGGAATTGCGTTTCAAGGCGATGGCCCGTCGTAACAAGCTGCTCGGGCTGTGGGCCGCAGGCGTGCTGGGCAAGAGTGGCGCCGACGCCGAGGCCTATGCCAAGGAAGTGGTACTCGCCGACTTCGAGGAAGCCGGCGACAACGACGTGCTGCGGAAAGTGGTTAAGGATTTAGAGCCGAAGGGTACGACCGAGCAGGACATCCGCGCCAAGATGGCCGAGCTCCTGGCCCAGGCCGTCGACCAGATCAAGAAGAGCGGCTGAGCGCGCCACATGGCCGCTGCACCCTTTTCCGTCGCCCGCCGTCTGCGCGCGGGCGAAACCGTTTATGCTGGCTGGTCGAGCCTTGGCTCGCCGATCGTCGCCGAGAGCATGGCGCGCGAAGGCTTTCCCGCCGTCGTCATCGACGTGCAGCATGGGCTGTGGGATACGGCCACGGCCTTCGCCGCTATTACCGGAATCAATCATGCCGGCGCAGCGCCGTTCGTGCGCGTGCCGCTCAATGATTACGCTTTCGTGTCGCGCGCGCTCGATGTCGGCGCCGAGGGCATCATCGCGCCGATGATCAACACCGCGGCGGATGCGCGCGCTTTCGCCGCCGTCGCCAAGTTTCCGCCGCTCGGCGAGCGCAGCTTCGGGCCGCACCGCGCCATGACACTGCAGGGCCGCAGCGTGCCGACCGATTATCTGCGCGAGGCCAACGAAGGCACGCTCACGCTTGCCATGATCGAGACGCCGACGGCGCTCGCCAATGTCGACGCGATCGCCGCGACCCCCGGCATCGATGCGCTGTTCATCGGTCCCTACGATCTCTCGACCTCGCTGTCGGCGGGCAAGGCCCAGGACATCAATGCGCCGGAGGTCGACAAGGCGATCGACCAGATCCGCGCCGCAGCCGACAAGGCCGGCAAGATTCCCGGCATCTTCTGCCGCGACGCCGAGCGCGCCCGCGCCATGACCAAGCGCGGCTTCCGCTTCATCACAGTCGGCAACGATCTCGGCTTCCTGCGCGAGAGCGCCTCGGCCGCGCTCAAGGCGTTGAAAAGCTGACCGTCCACCGGGCCGCCCGCGGTCCGGATATGATCCATATCAGAACAGCCGTCCTCCGGCCGGGCTAACCGTTGAGTGATCCCGCTCGCGGGCCACCATCGCCCGCGCGCCGGACAGGCAGCGACATGGACGGGCACCTCATCGCCATCGGCACGGCTGCGAGCGTTGCCGCCGGAGCGGCAACCGGTCTCGGCGCCGTGTTCGTCCTGTTCGTCGGCAAGCTGTCGCAGCGGCTCAATGACGCCCTGCTCGGCTTCTCGGCGGGCGTCATGCTGGCGGCCTCGTTCTTCTCGCTCATGATCCCGGCCCTGGCGCGCGCCGCTGCGGAGCTCGGGAGTATGGCGCTCGCCGCCATGGTGGTGATCGCGGCCGTCATGCTGGGCGCGATCGCGCTCTCGCTGATCAACCGCTACGCGCCGCATGAACATTTCGTGCTGGGACCGCAAGGCATCGAAACGCGCGCGCTGCGTCGCATCTGGCTGTTCGTGATCGCCATCACGTTGCACAACCTTCCGGAAGGTCTCGCGGTCGGCGTCGGCTACGGCCAGGGCGACATGGCCAGCGGCAACGCGCTCGCCATCGGCATCGGCCTGCAGAACATTCCGGAGGGCTTGGCGGTAGCGGCGGCGCTGCGCTCGGTTGGCTATTCGCAGCGCGCATCTTTCGCGATCGGTGCGGCCAGCGGCCTGGTCGAGCCGGTTGGGGGCGTGCTGGGCGTCACCGCCGTCACGTTGTTCACGCCGTTATTGCCATGGGGCCTCGGCTTTGCCGCCGGCGCCATGCTGTTCGTGGTGAGCAACGAGATCGTGCCGGAAACCCACCGCAGGGGGCACGAGGAACTGGCGACCTTCGGCCTGATGATCGGGCTGGCGGTGATGGTGTTCCTCGACGTGACGCTGACCAAATAGAGGTCAGAGCTGGCCGCCGCGGGCCGTCCCGCCGATGACGGGCGCAAGCCGGTCCAAGACGGCGGCCAGATCCGTCTCCACCTCCTGCGCCTTCACCTCGACGATCCGGTAGTCGTGTTCGGCGAGCCAAGCCCGCTTCTCGGCGCGGCTGCGCGCCGCCTCTTCCGATTCGGACGGCGGCACCAAGTCTATGACGCAGCGCATCGGAAACGACACGAAGTCGACGATATAGGCGCCGACCGGCACCTGCCGCCGGAAGTCGCGGCCGGCGAAGCGGCGGTCGTTGGTGAGCGCCTGCCAGAGAACGCGCTCAGCCTCGGTCGGATTCCTGCGCAGAAGCTTGGCAAGCCCGCGCGCGGGGGTTCGCTCGGCGGCGCCATGCTCGGCAATCACCTCGCGCAGGCGCTGCGCTTCTTCCGCGTCGAGCACGCCACCGCGCGCGGGACCTTTACGCCCTTGCGCCAGCATCATCACCACGCCGAACAGCGTGCGGATGTCCTGCTCGGTCGGCGCGATGCGCAAAAAGATATTGCGCAGATTCACCAGCATGGTCTCGCGCTTCTCAGCCGGCCGGAAGAACTCCACCCTGTCGAGCTCTCGCTCGAGATCGCGGAAGAAGGCCGCAAGCTGCTCTCTCGGCGCCGGCGGCGATTTCTCGACCCGCGAGAACGGCAGCTCGCCGCCCGAGGCCTTGAACCATTCGTAGCCGAGGATCACGACCGCCTGCGCCAGATTGAGCGAGGCGAAGGCCGGGTTGACCGGCAGCGTGATGATGCGATCGGCTAAGCCCACTTCGTGCATCTCCAGCCCGTAGCGCTCGCGTCCGAACACCAGCGCAACCCTCTCCCCCGCCGCCACGCGCGGCGCCATCTCGGCCGCGGCCCCGTCAGCGCCGATCACGGGCTTGGCCTGATCGTGTTGCCGCGCCGTACAAGCCAGGACGAAGTTGCAGTCGGCGACCGCCTCCGCGAGGCTCTCGTGCACCGTCGCGTTCTCGAGCACCCGGTCGGCGCCCGCGGCCATCACGCGGGCGCGCTCGTTCGGCCAGCCCTGCAGCGGTTTCACCAGCCGCAAACGCGACAGCCCGAAATTAGCCATCGCGCGCGCGGCCGCGCCGATGTTCTCGCCCATCTGGGTCCCCACCAGCACGACGAGCGGCGCCGGGGTCTCCAGCCAGCGTTTGGTCTTGTCGGTCCCGGCCCCGGGCATTGAGCAGCTCCTCAAGAGGGCAAATGCCCTGAAGGCTTGAGCCCCTGCCCAAGCCCGCCGCTTGCGTCAAGCGGCCGCCGCCGGCGGTTATTCCGCACCGGCCAACAAGGCTTTTACCGGCGAAGTGCGGATGCTATAGGGCGCGCGCCGAAACCCCGTCAGTCGGATCCCCGGTTGGCGGTCTCCGCCGAGAACAATTCATTTGAGGGTCCGAGGAAGCCATTCCGCCGCGCCCGTCGATGTTCAGTTTCCGGTCGGCCCAAACAAGCACGGCGACCAGAGGTGTGAAGCATGCCAAATCTCGAAATCATGTGGACAAAGGTCGATGAAGCCCCGGCGCTCGCGACCTATTCCCTGCTGCCGATCGTCGAAGCCTTCGTGGGCGCGGCGGGTGTATCGGTGAAGCTGAAGGACATCTCGCTGGCCGGCCGCATCATCGCCACCTTCCCGGAAAAGCTCACCCCGGCGCAGCGGATCAACGACGAACTCACCGAACTCGGCGAGCTCACGTTGAAGCCCGAAGCCAACATCATGAAGCTGCCCAACATCTCGGCCTCGATCCCGCAGCTCAAGGCCGCGATCAAGGAACTGCAGGGCAAGGGCTACGACATTCCGGACTATCCGGACAACGCGACGACGGACGCCGAGAAGGACATCAAGGCCCGTTATGCCAAAGTGTTTGGCAGCGTCGTCAACCCGATCCTTCGCGAAGGCAATTCCGACCGCCGCGCTGCCGCCGCCGTCAAGCAATACGCCCGCAAGAACCCGCACAAAATGGGCGCCTGGAGCAAGGACTCCAAATCGCACGTGGCCCACATGTCGAACGGCGACTACTTCGGCTCGGAAATCGCGACTACCGTCCCGGCCGCGACCAACGCCCGCATTGAACTCGTCGGCAAGGACGGCGCCGTCACAGTGCTGAAGGCCAAGACGGCACTCGATGCGGGCGAGATCATCGACGCAGCGGTCATGAGCGCAAAGGCGTTGCGCAAATTCTTCGCCGAGCAGATCGAAGACGCCAAGAAGCAGGACGTGCTGTTTTCGCTGCACGTCAAGGCGACAATGATGAAGATCGCCGACCCGATCGTGTTCGGCCACGCCGTTTCCGTGTTCTTCGCCGACGTGATCGAGAAGCACGTCGCGACGTTGAAGAAGCTCGGCGTCAATCTCAATAACGGTTTCGGCGATCTCTTGACCAAGATCGAGACGCTGCCGGACGCCGAGAAGAAGGCGATCAAGGACGACATCGCCGCCGAGTACGCCAAGCGCCCCGCCCTCGCCATGGTCAATTCCGACAAGGGCATTACAGGCCTGCATGTTCCCAGCGACTTCATCATCGATGCGACGATGCCGGCGATGATCCGCGAGTCAGGCCGCATGTGGGGACCTGACGGCAAGCTGCACGACACCAAGGCCGTGATCCCGGATCGCGCCTATGCGCGGCTGTATCAGGCGGTCATCGACGACTGTAAGGCCAACGGCGCGTTTGATCCCAAGACCATGGGCTCGGTCCCGAACGTCGGCTTGATGGCGCAGAAGGCCGAGGAATACGGCTCGCACGACAAGACGTTCGAGATTTCGGCGAACGGCACGGTCCGCGTCGTCGCAGACGACGGCAAGGTGCTGTTGGAGCGGCCCGTCGAGGCCGGTGACATCTTCCGCATGTGCGAGCTCAAGGACGCAGCCGTGCGGGATTGGGTGAAGCTCGGTGTGCGCCGCGCGCGCCTCACCAACACGCCGGCGGTGTTCTGGCTCGACAAGAACCGCGCGCACGATGCACAGCTCATCGCCAAGGTCGAGACGTACTTGAAGGATCAAGACACCAAGGGGCTCGACATCCGCATTTTGGCCCCGGTCGACGCGATGAAATTTTCACTCGAACGGATTCGCAAAGGTCAGGACACGATTTCCGTCACCGGCAACATTCTGCGGGATTATCTGACGGATCTTTTCCCGATCATGGAGCTCGGCACCTCGGCCAAGATGCTCTCGGTCGTCCCGTTGCTGGCGGGCGGCGGTATGTTCGAGACGGGCGCTGGCGGCTCGGCGCCGAAGCACGTCGAGCAGTTCCAGCAGGAGGGCTATCTGCGCTGGGATTCGCTTGGCGAATTCCTTGCGCTCGGTGCCTCGCTCGAGCATTTGGGCCAGACCTACAAGAACGCCAAGGCTCTGGTTCTTGCCGAGGCGCTCGACAAGGCCATCGGCCAGTTCCTCGAGAACAACCGAAACCCCGCACGCAAAGTCGGCGAGATCGATAACCGCGGCAGCCATTTCTATCTCGCCCAGTACTGGGCGCAGGCGCTGGCCACGCAGACCAAGGATTCGGAGCTCGCGGCCCGCTTCAAGCCGCTGGCCGAGGCGCTCACGAAGAACGAGGCCAAGATCAACGCCGAACTGATCGGCGCGCAAGGCAAGCCGGTCGACATGGGCGGTTACTACCTGCCCGATGCGGCCAAGACATCGGCCGCGATGCGGCCGAGCGCCACGCTGAACGCAGCGATTGCCGCGCTCTGAGCGGCGGCAGGCGCCTCCGAGACTGCGACCCGCTCGATGATGACATCATCGAGCGGGTCGCTGCGTTTCATGGCGCCGCGACACCGCGCTGCATGCGACTTAAGTCCATGACCTGACGCGGCTTTCACGGCAAGAAAGTCAATGCTATAGAGCCCGCCACGGCTGCGGGGGCCGCGTCTTCAATGAGCGCGCGCCGAATTTTCCGTCAGCCGACCGTTGCTGATGCCGGCTCTCAAAAGGTGGCTCCTTAAAATGGCGAAGATCAAAGTGGCAAACCCCGTCGTCGAAATGGACGGCGATGAAATGACCCGCATTATTTGGCAACTCATTAAAGACAAGCTGATCCATCCCTACCTCGATATCAATCTCCTCTATTACGACCTCAGCGTCCAAAAGCGCGACGAGACGAACGACCAGATCACCATCGACGCCGCGAACAAGACGCGCGAAGTCGGCGTCGCGGTGAAATGCGCGACCATCACGCCGGACGAAGGCCGCGTGAAGGAGTTCAACCTCAAGGAAATGTGGCGCTCGCCCAACGGCACCATCCGCAACATCCTCGGCGGCACCATCTTCCGCGAACCGATCATCTGCAAGAACATCCCGCGCCTGGTGCCGGGCTGGACCAAGCCGATCATCATCGGCCGTCACGCCTTTGGCGATCAGTACCGCGCCACCGACTTCAAGTTCCCGAGCGCCGGCACGCTGTCGATCAAATTTGTCGGCAACGACGGCAAGATGATCGAGAAGGAAGTGTTCAAGGCGCCGAGCTCGGGCGTCACCATGGCGATGTACAACCTCGACGATTCGATCATCGACTTCGCCCGCGCCTCAATGAACTACGCGCTCAATCGCGGCTATCCGCTCTACCTGTCGACCAAGAACACCATCCTGAAGCAGTACGACGGCCGCTTCATGGAGCTGTTCCAGCAGATCTTCGACGCCGAATTCAAGGCGGAGTTCGAGAAGAAGAAGCTGACCTACGAGCACCGTCTGATCGACGACATGGTGGCCTCGGCACTGAAGTGGTCCGGCGGCTATGTTTGGGCCTGTAAGAACTACGACGGCGACGTGCAATCCGACACTGTGGCGCAAGGCTTCGGCTCGCTGGGCCTCATGACCTCGGTGCTGATGACGCCCGACGGCAAGGTGGTGGAAGCGGAAGCCGCGCACGGCACCGTGACGCGCCACTACCGCGAGCACCAGAAGGGCAAGGAGACCTCGACCAACTCGATCGCGTCGATCTTCGCCTGGAGCCGTGGCCTCGCCCACCGCGCCAAGCTCGACAACAATGCAGAGCTTACGAAGTTCGCGAACACGCTCGAAAAGGTCTGCATCGAGACGGTCGAGTCGGGCTTCATGACCAAGGACCTCGCGCTCCTGGTCGGCCCCGACCAGAAGTGGTTGTCGACCACCGGCTTCCTCGAGAAGATCGACGAGAACCTGAAGAAGGCGATGGCGTAAAGTTCGCCGCTCAAAATCCTTGCGAAAGGCCGCCTTATCGGCGGCCTTTCGTTTTAGGGGCCCGCCGTCGCCTCTTTCATGCGCGCCATCTCCGCCGCGCGCATGGTCGCCAGCCGTTCGTTGACGGTCTCCTCCGGCACGTCGAGCCCTTCGAGCAGACGCCCGGCGAGCTGCAGGCTCGCCTCCACCGTCTCCGGCACCACGCTGACGGCGCCGAGCTCCACCAACCTCGCCGCGTGCTTGGGATCCGCGGCGCGCGCGAACACCAAAGCGTCAGGCTGGATCGCCTTCGCCGCCTTCACCATGCGCTCGGCCGCGCGCGCATTGTTCACCGTGACGACGAAGGCGCGGGCATGCCGGCCGCCCACCCGCTCCAGAAGCTCGGGCCGGGCCGCATCGCCGTAGTAGACATGGCCCGAGCCACCGTGCAGGTGGCTGACGAGATCGCCGTCGGTATCGAGCGCCACGTAAGGCACGTTCTCGGCTTCGAGCGTCTGAGCGACGAGCAGGCCGACGCGGCCGAGCCCGCCGATGACCACATGCCCCTCCAACTCGCCCACCTCCTCGCCGGGCCGCAGACCGTCGTGTTCCGACGACGTGAGCAGCGTAGCCACCCTGCGGCCGAGCATCGCCGCGAGCGGCGTCAGCAGCATGCTGATACTCACCACCGCGACCGCCCCGGTCGCCAGCCGCGGCGGCAAAAGCGAATGCTGCTGCGCGACGCTGAGCACCACGAAGGCGAACTCGCCGGCCTGTGCCAAGAGCAGCGCCACCTCGGCCGCGGTCGTACGCACGACGCCGAAGGCGCGCGCAATGGCATAGAGGATGAGCGTCTTGCCGCCCATGAGCACGATGACGGCGAGCACGATCCAGCCAATGTCGGCGGCGATCACGAACAGATCGAGATTGCTGCCGACGGAAACGAAGAAGATGCCGAGGAGGAGGCCTTTGAACGGCTCGAGATCGACCTCGATATGATGGCGCGCCTCGTTGTCGCTGAGCAGCAGGCCCGCCAAGAACGCACCGAGCGCGACCGACAGGCCGGCCAAGCCCGTCGCCACCGACGCGCCCACCAAGATCAGCAACGCCAGCGCCATGATGAGATCGCGGCTGCCGGTCTTGACCACCAGGCGCAGCAGCGGTCCGAGCAGGAAGCGCCCGACCAGCATGATGGCGATGACGGACGCGAGCGCGCCGGCGAAGGGGGTGATCAGATCGACAATGCCGGTTACGCGCGCCTCGGGGCCGCGGCTGAGCATGCCGACGATGAACAGGATCGGCACCACCATCAGGTCCTGGAACAGCAGGACCGACAGCGCGATGCGGCCGATCGGGTTGGCGACGCGATGCTGCTCGGTCAGAATTTGCATCACGATCGCCGTCGAGGAGAGCGCCAGGCAGAGGCCGAGTATGATTCCGGACGGCGGGACCCCACCGGCAAAGCGCACGGTGAGCCCGATGGCGAGCGTGGTGAACACGACCTGCGCGAAGCCGATGCCGAGCACGTAGCGGCGCAACTGCCAGAAGCGCTGCAGCGACAATTCGAGCCCGAGCAGGAACAACAAGATGATGATGCCGAACTCGGCAAGCGCTTCGCCGCGTTTTGGGTCGTCAAAGGTGATGTAGTAAATCCAGGGGTGCTCGGCTTGCAGGCGGCCGAGCCCATGCGGCCCGAGCACGACGCCGGCGATCAGAAAACCAAGGACCGTACCGATCTTGGCGCGGTGGAACAGCGGCACGATTACGCCGGCCACGATCAGGAAGACGATCAGCCCTTTCAGGTTTTCGGCATGCAGCACTGTCGGCCCCGGTCATCGCATTCGTGACACACTGTTGTTGTGTGCCAGAAGCCTCCCCGCCCCGCAATTCCAGCCGGGCTTTCCCGCTCAACCGCGCACGGATTTCTCGATGTCCTCCCCGAAACTTTTTGTCATCACCGGCGGCCCCGGCGCGGGCAAGACCACGCAGATCGGTGCCCTCGCGCATACCGGATTCGCCGTCGCACCCGAAGCCGGCCGGCACGTCATCCTGGAGCAGCAGGCACGCGGTGGCACCGCCCTGCCCTGGATCGACCGACAAGCCTTCGCGCAGGCGATGCTGGCGCACGATGTCGACAGCTATGCGCGTCTGAGCGCCACCTCGGGCCCGGTGTTCTGCGACCGCGGCATTCCCGATGTCATCGGTTATCTGCGGCTCGAGGGCATCGCCGTGCCGGAGGCGATATGGCGCGCGGCGCGAGAGCATCGTTATCAGGAGCGTGTCTTCATCTGCCCGCCTTGGCGGGCGATCTATGCAACCGACAGCGAGCGCAAGCAGACGCCCGAGATCGCCGAACAGACGTATGCAGCGATGGTCGCGGTCTATTCCGAGCTAGGCTACACGCTCACAGAGGTGCCGCGCGGCCCGGTGGACACGAGGGTGAAGTTTGTCCGTGAGGCGGTTAGCTAACTTAACCGCCCAGCGCGCTTTCCACGGCCTTGAGCGCCGCATCGGCCTTCGAGCCGTCGGGACCGCCGGCCTGCGCCATGTCGGGACGGCCGCCGCCGCCTTTGCCGCCGAGCGCCTCGGCGCCCTTCTTCACCAGATCGACCGCGTTGAAGCGAGCGGTGAGGTCGGCCGTGACGCCGACCACGATGCCGGCCTTGCCATCGTCCGACAGGCCGACGATGGCGACCACGCCGGAGCCGACCTGCTTCTTGCCCTCGTCGGCGAGGCTGCGCAGGTCTTTCAACTCGATGCCGGTCACCGCGCGCGCCAGGAGCTTCACGTCGCCGACGCTGCGCACGTCGTCGGCCGCGGCGGACGCCTTGCCGCCACCGCCCATGGCAAGCTTCTTCTTCGCGTCGGACAGGTCGCGCTCCAGCTTCTTGCGTTCTTCGAGCAACGACGCGAGACGCGCGGGCATCTCCTCGACCGGCGTTTTGAGCTCAGCGGCGGCCTGCTTGACGAGCTGGATCTGATGATTGGCCGCCTTGCGCGCACCCTTGCCGGTGAGCGCTTCGATACGGCGCACGCCGGCGGCAACGCCACTGTCACTCAACACCGAAATCAGACCGATATCGCCGGTGCGCTTCACATGCGTGCCGCCGCACAACTCGACCGACCAGCCGAGCATGTTTCCCGAGCCTTCGCCCATCGCGACCACGCGTACCTCGTCGCCGTATTTCTCGCCGAACAGCGCGCGCGCACCCGAGGCGATCGCGTCGTCCTGCGCCATCAAACGTGTCGTCACCGGCGCATTCTGCAAAACGATATCGTTGGCGATGTCCTCGACGCGCTCCAGCTCCTCGGCCGAGATCGGCTTGGGATGCGAGATGTCGAAGCGCAAGCGGTCGGGCGAGACCAGTGAGCCCTTCTGCGCCACGTGATCGCCCAGCACCAGGCGCAGCGCCTCGTGCAACAGATGCGTCGCCGAATGGTTCTGGCGGATGGCGGCGCGGCGCGCGTGGTCGACTTCCAGGAGCAGCGGGTCGCCGGCCTTCACCGTGCCCTGCTCCACCTTGACGACATGCGCGAACAAATCGCCCGCCTTCTTCTGCGTATCCGAAACGACAAGCCGCACGCCGTCGCGGCGCATTTCGCCGGTGTCGCCGACCTGGCCGCCGGATTCGCCGTAGAACGGCGTCTGGTTCATCACCACGACGCCGGTATCGCCCTGCTTCAGCTCGGAAACTTCCTTGCCGTCCTTCACCACGGCCGCGACGACGCCTTCGGCCGTCTCGGTTTCGTAGCCGAGGAACTCGGTCGCGCCCAGCTTCTCGCGCAGCGAAAACCACACCGTCTCCTGCGCGGCATCGCCGGAGCCGGCCCAGGACGCACGCGCTTTTTCGCGCTGGCGCTCCATGGCATCGGTGAATGACGCGATATCGACGCCGATGCCGCGCGAGCGCAGCGCGTCCTGCGTCAGGTCAAGCGGAAAGCCATAGGTGTCGTAGAGCGTGAAGGCGGTCTCGCCGTCGAACATGTCGCCGTGCTTGAGCGCGCCGCTCTTCTCTTCGAGGATGGCGAGGCCGCGCGCCAGCGTATTGCGGAAGCGCGTCTCTTCCAGCTTCAGCGTCTCGCTGATCAACGCCTCGGCGCGCATGAGCTCCGGATAGGCCTGGCCCATCTCGCGCGTGAGCGCAGGGACGAGCTTCCACATCAACGGATCTTTCGCCCCGAGCAGCTCGGCGTGGCGCATGGCGCGGCGCATGATGCGGCGAAGCACATAGCCGCGACCCTCGTTCGAGGGCAGCACGCCGTCGGCAATGAGGAATGAGGACGCGCGCAGGTGATCGGCGATGACGCGGTGCGACGCCTTCTGCGGACCGTCCGGCTCGACGCCGGTCAATTCGGCGATCGTGCGGATCAGCGTCGCGAACAGGTCGATCGAATAGTTGTCGTGGGTCCCCTGCAGCACCGCGGCGATGCGCTCGAGCCCCATGCCGGTGTCGATCGACGGACGCGGCAGATCGAGGCGCTTGCCGCCGGCAAGCTGCTCGTACTGCATGAACACGAGATTCCAGATTTCGATGAAGCGGTCGCCGTCGGCGTCGGCCGAGCCCGGCGGGCCGCCCGGGATATGGGCGCCGTGGTCGTAGAAAATCTCCGAGCACGGGCCGCAAGGGCCCGTGTCGCCCATGGCCCAGAAGTTGTCGGCCCCGGCGATACGGATGATCTTCTTGTCCGGCAGGCCGGCGATCTTCTTCCACAGATTGAAGGCGTCGTCGTCGTCGATGTAGACGGTGACGAGCAGTCGCTCGACCGGCAGGCCGAACTCCTTGGTGATCAGGTTCCAGGCGAGTTCGATCGCGTTCTCCTTGAAATAGTCGCCGAAGGAGAAGTTGCCGAGCATCTCGAAGAAGGTGTGATGCCGGGCGGTGTAGCCGACGTTGTCGAGGTCGTTGTGCTTGCCGCCGGCGCGCACGCACTTCTGCGCGGTCACCGCGCGCACATAGGGGCGCTTTTCGAGGCCGGTGAAAACGTTCTTGAACTGCACCATGCCCGCATTGGTGAACATCAGGGTCGGGTCGTTGCGCGGCACCAGCGCCGACGACGCCACCGGCGTGTGGCCGTTGCGGGCGAAGTAGTCGAGGAAGCCTTTGCGGATGTCGTTGACGCCACTCATCGGAATACGCTTGCGCGAGCCCCTTCTGCCACGGGGCTAAATCCCCATCCGGCCTGATGTTTCGGGGGCTTATTTAGCGGCGGGGGTGGCCAGAGTCTAGGAAAGGCACCGGCGCGACCCGCACGGCACGGCGCCACCCTCTCCCCTCGTGGGAAACGGTGAGCGCCCGCATGCGCGGCGATTGCTGTGAAATCACCCCCAAGGCCCGCGGCGGGCGCCGCCGCCCCACGGTCCTTGCGAGGCGCCACCGCCCCACGGACCGTGGCGGACGGGGGCCGGCTCCGCGCGCGCATAGCCGCGACCGGAGGCCGCCGCCAACTGCTGAAGCGCCGCGATGCGGTTCTCGGTCGCCGGGTGGGTCGAGAACAGATTGTCCATGCGCGCGCCCGACAGCGGGTTGATGATGAACAGGTGGGCGGTCGCAGGCGCCGCCTCGGCGGTCTCGTTGGGCACCGCGTGCGCAGTTTGCGAAATCTTGGCAAGCGCCGAAGCAAGCGCCAAAGGCTCGCCGCTGATCTGCGCGCCGAGATTGTCGGCGGCGTATTCGCGCGTGCGGCTGATCGCCATCTGCACCAGCATGGCGGCGAGCGGTGCGAGAATCATCATGGCGATGGAGCCGATGACGCCAAGCCCGTTGTTGTTGTCGCGGTTGCCGGAGAGGCCGGAGAACAGCGCGAAATTGCCGAGCATGGAGATGGCGCCGGCGATCGTCGCCGTGATCGTCATGATCAAGGTGTCGCGGTTGGCGATGTGGGCAAGCTCATGCGCGATCACGCCGGCGATCTCGTCGCGATTGAGCGAGCCCAGCAGACCCGTGGTGACGGCCACAGCCGCATTCTGGGGATTGCGGCCGGTCGCAAAAGCGTTCGGCTGCGGATTGTCCATGATGTAGACGCGCGGCATCGGCAGGTTGGCGCGGCGGGAGAGTTCGCCGACCAGCGCATAAAGGTCGGGCGCCGAACGCGCATCGACCTCCTGCGCGCCGTGCATCGACAAGACGAGCCGGTCGGAATTCCAATAGGCGAACAGGTTCATGCCGCCGGCAACGAGCAGCGCGATCAGCATGCCGCTCTGGCCGCCGATCAGGAAGCCAAGCCCCATGAACAGCGCGGTCAGGCCGGCCAGCAGAATGGCAGTACGAAGATAGTTCATCGTTCCCTCTCGAATGGGCATGCCGGACGGTGCCCGGCCAGCCACATCGCGAAATAATGTTGGGAGGAGCACCGCCCGTCGCAAGCGTATCGGACACGGTGCCGCAGGGGCTTGCCGCGGAGGCGCCACGGACGAGAGCCACATTACGGCGATGTAATGCGACGCCAAAAAGCCTTCGCCCCCGTCCTCGGTGGCGGCCGCTTTACGCAGCCGGGTGCCGACGGGGGCGAAATGCATTACGCAGTACTTGAACTCAGGCGGCTTTACGGGCCGCCGACTTGCTCTTTTTCGCCTTGGCGGCCGCCTTCTTGTCCACCTTGGACTTCGCCTTTGCCGTCGTATCCGGCGTGGTCCCGTCCTCGGTTTCCTTTTTGGCGTACTTTTCCTTGGCTCTTTCCTTGGCGTTCTTACGTTTTTCAGGCTTCGGACGAACGGTCACGAGACCGTCGGCCTGGCGCGTGGCAGTTGCCGTTTCAGCCGTCGCCGGTGTCGCGGTTCGCTCCGCCAGCGCGATGATCGCGTTCGACTCGCCACCGGAGATTGCAAACTCAGAGTCAGGATTGGCAGGCTTGGGCTGTGCAGCGAGCGCTTCGATTGGCTCCTGCGCCGGTCCTTGTCGAGGGGCGTCACCCGCCTCACCGTGACCAGCACCGTCCGCTAGCGTCAAACCGCTAGCGGCCGGCGTACCCACATCCTTTCAAGCTTCGGCAGCGTCGTCGTCATCGTCCTTTTCGACCTCGCCCTGCATGATGGCTTCGGCGATCAGGCCGGAATTCTGGCGCACCGCAGCTTCGATCTTGGCGGCGACGTCTGGATTGTCCTTCAGGAAGGCCTTGGCGTTCTCGCGGCCCTGGCCGATGCGCACGCTGTCGTAGGAGAACCAGGCGCCCGACTTCTCGACCACCCCGGCCTTGACGCCCAAGTCGATCAATTCGCCGCGCTTGGAGACGCCCTCGCCGTACATGATGTCGAACTCGACCTGCTTGAACGGCGGCGCCAACTTGTTCTTCACCACCTTCACGCGGGTCTGGTTGCCGATCACCTCGTCGCGTTCCTTGATCGCGCCGATGCGGCGGATGTCGAGACGCACGGAGGCGTAGAACTTGAGCGCGTTGCCGCCGGAGGTCGTCTCGGGCGAGCCGTACATCACGCCGATCTTCATGCGGATCTGGTTGATGAAGATCACCATGGTCTTCGACTTGTTGATCGAGGCGGTGAGCTTGCGCAGCGCCTGGCTCATCAGGCGCGCCTGCGAGCCCGGCTGCACGTCACCCATCTCGCCTTCGAGCTCGGAGCGCGGCACCAGCGCGGCGACCGAATCGACCACCAGCACGTCGATCGCGCCCGAGCGCACCAGCGTATCGGCGATCTCCAGCGCCTGCTCGCCAGCGTCCGGCTGGGAGATCAGCAGGTCGTCGGTGTTCACGCCCAGCTTGCGCGCATAGATCGGGTCGAGCGCGTGCTCGGCGTCGACGAAGGCGCAGATGCCACCCTTCTTCTGCGCTTCCGCGATGGTGTGCAGCGCGAGCGTGGTCTTGCCGGAGGACTCCGGCCCGTAGATTTCGATGACGCGCCCGCGCGGCAGGCCGCCGATGCCGAGCGCGATGTCGAGCCCCAGCGAACCCGACGAGATGGCCTCGATATCCATGGCCTTGTCGTTTTTGCCGAGCCGCATCACCGAGCCCTTGCCGAACTGACGTTCGATCTGGCTGAGCGCGGCCGAGAGGGCTTTCGACTTGTCCATGGACGATCCTTCAACGAGACGCAGGGCAGGCTGACTCATGATGTCGCGCTCCTTATGGCCGGGATTCGGACCCCCGACAACGCGGGGTTGCCCGCCGCCGTGGATCGTTGATATGAAACAATGTACTCTATTTGTTCCTTGTTCGCAATATGTTCTTTTACCATCTCGGGCGCTGGCCTCCCCATCACCCTACCCGTTCCCCCTTCCTCCTTTTAACCTCCTGATCGGGAACAAACTTCGCCGTTCGGCGTTGGCCGCCATGCAGGTGTGTAAAAAGACACACGGACGCGCCCCCGATGCTTGGCCCATGACGCCGGCCGATCACTACCGCAAGCGCGCCGCGCAGCTCCGCGCCATGGCGCGTGAGACCGATTCTCCGCATCTCGTCGGGGAATGGCGGCATCTGGCCGACTGTTACATCCTGCTCGCCCAGCAGGCTGAGAAAAACGCAGGTGTGGACACGGTCTACGAGCCCGGACCGCCACGGCTCACGGACGGGCCCGCCACGGAGCCCCAGGCCTAGCCTTCCGCCGCCGTCGCATTGTCATACCGCCGCAGTCGCGCACCGGCATGCTCGTCTGAGGCACCCTCGCCATCAGCATCCAGATCAGATAGTGTAACTTGCATATGTAGGACCGAGGTAGGCCGCGTGGATCGAGCCATCGCCCGTCTCAATATCGAGCACTACCAGCGCCTACTCGCCAACGAAGTCGACGAGACGCGTCGCCAAACCATGCAACGTCTGTTGGCCGAAGAAGAAGCCAAGCTCGCCGGTCTCGAGCCGCCGGAACAGCGCAATCGTACCCGCTAGGCCAAATCGTCAGGCCAAATCGCCGGCGCGCTCCCACACGCGCCAGTGCGTCGGGTGCACGTCCAGGCGCTCCTTGGTTTCGGCGTTCATCCATCCATTCAAGATGCGGCGGCAGGGAAAGACGAGCGCGTGCGGCCCGTCCCCGTCGATGACGGCGAGTTCGAGGTCACGGTCGAAGGGCGCGGTCGCGATGGTCTGCCACATTGCTGTAGTCTCCGTGGCTTCGCGCTGCGCGCTTTGACGTAAATCAGAAACATTGCCCCTTCTACCAAGGCTGGCCAACGATCCGGCCCGGCATTGATCTGGATCAAACTACCCGCGCGCGATTTCGCCGAAGAAAAAGCATGAAGTCGCCGCCGCGCCCCCCGCTACGCAATTGTCCTGTCTGTGGAATCGCCATGCAGGCGAGCCGGTCCGGCGGGCATGCGACGCGGTTCGACACCTTCGAGTGTCTCACCTGTGACACGAAAATCGTCGAGCAGCCGGCCCGGGCGGGCAAGTCTCCGTCCCATAACGGCGAGCATTAGACGGCGGCCGCCGATGGCGGCCACGTCACGATAATCCCGTCCATGTTTGATATTCCTCAATGTTGCACATTCTCGCTTCGTTAATTGTAGCGTTGCGTTCGGACCCCTGAGACACGATGCCGGGTCGACGCAAGGAGTCGACCAATGAAGACCGCGATTATCAAACGATCGATCGTCCTCCACGGCCACAAGACCAGCGTCTCGTTAGAGAACGAGTTCTGGGAAGGGCTGCGGGAAATCGCCGACCGGAACAGAACCAATGTGTCGAACCTGGTCCGGCAGATCGACGAAGCCCGTAAGAACGGCAATCTGTCGTCGGCGATCCGGGTCTACGTGTTCAGCCAATTCCGCTCGCGTGCGGTCGGCGAACAGCCGCCCGTCATCGAGCCGCAGCGGTCCATGCTGACGGCCTGACACGGCGTGGCCCGGCCGCCACGCACGGAACCAGGACCGCCTCTCGCGCATTAGTTCCAGCGCGGACCAGAGAGTCCGGCTTAAGGAGCGTTGCGTGGGGGCCTCATGAAACCCGTCGTCTACAAGCGATCGGTCATCATCGGCGGACACAAGACCAGCATCAGCCTCGAAGAAGCCTTCTGGCGGGAAGTACGCGCCATCGCGGAAGCCCGCCGCATGACCGTCTCCGCGCTCCTGCGCGAGATCGACGAACGGCGGCGCACCTCAAACCTCTCTTCCGCCATCAGGGTCTACGTGCTCGAGCACGTGCGCGCCCAGGCCGACGCCGCGCGCCTGCCCCAGGCGGTCGGCGCCTGAGGGCGTCCCTTTATATCCGCCGGCCGCTTGGCAGCCTCCGTTCCGGCCGCTAGCGTTCGCCCCGTTCTAGCAACGGAGCTCGGTGTGGCCGACACGACCTTGGCACCGGCGCATGTCGCCACGCCTTTGAGACCCTGGTACTTGGCCGCCGCCGCCGGCGCGCTCGCCGCGATGATCGCGGCGATCCTTTCCGACAGCCTGTGGTTTCTCAATTTCGTGCATGTGATGGCCGGCGTCCTGTGGACGGGCATCGATCTGTTCATGGGCTTCGTCGTCGGCCCGGTGCTGCGCCGGGTCTCCTTCGACACCCGCCGCGCCATCATGGCAGGCATCATCCCGCGCACTTTGGTTCTGATGCCGACCTTGTCGACCATTACCGGCACCGCCGGCTGGTTCCTGGCCGTGCGGCTCGGCTATCTCGACCTCGGCTACCCGGAGTTCTGGTGGGTCATCGCCGCACTCGCCATCATCACCGTGCTCACGGTGCAGGGGCTCGGCTATCTCCTGCCGACCAATCTACGCATCTATTTCGAGATGCAGAAGCCGGCGCCGGACCAGGACAAGCTCAAGCGCATGATGGGCACTTACGTGCGGGTCGTCGCCGTGCAGGGCACGATGCAGGTTTTGATCATCGTCGTGATGGCGCGCTTCGCGACCGGCTTCTGAGCGGCGCGGTCATCCTCTTTCAGTCACGCTCGATGAACAGCCAGAAGCCGCCCTGCCGCGACGATTGTATGCGGATGCGCAATTCGCGCCGCGGATCGGCGTAGTCGGCCGGCCAGCCGAACTCGAGATCCACCGGTCCCGCTTCGTGCGCCTTCATGACGCGCGCGCGCAGGTCCTCGCCGCCGCCGGCACGCGCGATGGCGAAGAAGTTCTGCCCGATGGGAGAACCGTGATAGCCGGATTGCCGGGCTTCCATCTCGCTATAGAACACGACCGTGCCGTCCCGATCGAGGAGGATGACCCCAAACGGCAGACGGTCGAGATCGTATTGTGAAAGCTGTTCGATACGCTTGGCGAGATCCGGCGCGTTGAAGTCGATTGACGCAAACGCCATTACAAAAGCTTCCCTTCAGCAGTTTACTACGCGATTTTCTTGTTATTTCTTGTTGTTCGCGGACGCTGACACGCGCATGCGCCAGTCTCAAGCGCGAAGTCCTTTGCGCAACTAACTTCATGCTGCCTAGGTAAACGCCGCGGCCCGCGAGGCATGTCGTGTGCCGACATAGCCGCTCGCTATGTTGCAACCGTCGCGGGCCCAGCCACCCGCATGAACGCCGTCATTTTTCAGCAAGAACCGCCCGATAGCGCGGCGCGACAGCGAAGGAGCCTCCCGGGGGAAATGGTTATGAACACCTTGGGAGAATTCGCCTATGTTTCGTCACTCACTTAATTGCCCGCCGCGCGCTGGGATATTCGCCATCTTGTGCACAATGCCGCTGCTGCACGGTGCCGTTCGCGCACAAACGGGTTGTCCCGCGGGCCCTGTCGATCTGCCCCCTCAGGATGAGGGTTGACGCGGGCGGCGCTCCTCAGGATGAGGATGGACCTAATCGATGCGACCCGTGAGACCTTACTTCTTCTTCGGCACGGCCACGATCATGTCGAGTTCGACGCGCGCGCCGGGCGACGACAACTGATTGATGCA